>ERZ1034925.199-NODE-199-length-31947-cov-195.077041_pt1 | contig 31947 bp, 40 predicted proteins | sample MGYA00520687_ERZ1034925 | MGnify/ENA primary metagenome ERZ1034925 (study PRJEB33766, sample SAMN09781758) | gut metagenome | biome: gut microbiome | host: Homo sapiens | place: Madagascar | study: EMG produced TPA metagenomics assembly of the PRJNA485056 data... | reverse complement strand
TCGTCTTCTACAGCTTGTTTCTTAGCCTTATTCGGGTCTTTTTGTGCTCTATATACTGTCATAGTTATATTTTCTTTCCGTTAGATAATGCGGCTACGTAAGCACCGCCATACTTTGCTGATAATGCTTGAAGTTTTTGGTAAGACATAGATATTACCTTATACTTATGTTTCAAGTTTCCACCGCCTGTTTCAAGTATCTCGGCATACGGCATAGCAGCAGCAATTACAAGTTCAAAAGTATCTTTTGTCGCTTTGTATTCGTTGAAGAAGTTTTCGATTTCTTTCCTTCCTGATACAGGTCTCTTATTTTCGCCTTTACCCCAATACTTGAACTCACTAGCACGTGGATATGGGTCTATAAATCCCATATCTTTGATTCTTCCATCATAATATACACACCAACCATAAGAATCGTAAAGATTATAAGTTCTATGTGTGTATGTTACTTCTTTTATACACGCATCAATAACTTTTTGACCATCTTTAGATAGTTCGTCAGTAATATATTGAATAGCCATTGCTCTGAATTTACCCATAGCCTAAAACTTAAAAAGGAGCGGACAGCATTAAAGCCGCCGCCCCTTGTATATAGTCGAGAATTGTTGAAGAATCTGCATTATACACTAGCAGTTGGCAATGTGTATGCAGGGTCAATGTAGAATGGTGTCTTGCGAGTTACGCTTCCATCTTTAACTTCTACCAACTGACCTGTGCCAGCCAATGCAACCTTTGCCAAGTTAGAGTTCAGTGACTCAATGGTTGTCTTGGAGTTGAGCTGCAACTTAGGCAGAATCAATGCTGTGTGTGTAGTACCGTCTGCGTTGTCAAAAACTACTGCAACCTCTGCATACATCAGCTTGTAACCAGATGGAGCGTAAATCTTACCATCAGTACTCTTTGTAAAGCCGCACAATGCAGTCAATACAGGAGCTTGAGTATCTGCAACCTCGGCAGCAAACTGATACTTACCAGTTGTCACGATAGACATGATAGGAGTATCAGAAGTCTCGCGCTCAATATCGGTAGTATCGTTATCGTCCTGAGAGATAGATGTGGTGTCGCGAACAACATCGTCCAAATCGTAATAATCGTCACCAGCCGCATCGCCATTGAACGGACGAACAATAATGTGTGAAGGCTTATAGAGCTTGATTGCACTTGCGCCTGTACTTGTAACTTTCGTTGCCATATTGTTATGAGTTTTAAATTGTTATCCTAAATAAATGAAATAATTAACGTACAATAACCGAAACAGAAATCATCTGAAAATGAAACTGGCGGTTTGAGTCATATCCGCTATCACGGTATAATGTACTGATTGTATAGTTTGCGTCTCTTGATTCATCAATGATTTTGTCAAGAACACCTTCCATCTTGTCAAGTAACTTTACATTCTTTCTAAGTGGAGTTCCCTTTGGTCTTGCATAGAGATAAATGTTAGCATAGCCAGAAGAATAACCGCCATAATCTCTTTGCTGACCTACGTCCACATTGACAAAATCATCCCAGTTCTTACTAGTTGTAGGTGGTAATTCCCCGACAAATATGTTGTCTGAGATTTTTCCCTTAGTAAGAAGCATCGAAAAGAAATTCTCAATTCGAGATAATCTGCGATTAATCCTCTGTGCCATACATTGTTATCCTAAATACATTTTACCTTATGATGAAAAAACTAAATATCAGTACCTTTGATGTAAGCTACGCATCCATGCATCTGTGTCGGATAAACGCCGATAACCATTCCGTCAACGTCCATTCCGTACATCTTTCCACGAAAACGAATGCCAGCATTCAATCCTTCAGGAATATATTCTTCCTCATTTCCGTCTTCTCCTTCTTTCGTTGGCATCGGAAAATAGATTGTATAGCCTAATGTAACTACTCCCGAAGTAAACAGTTTGTTGGTTTCCTGAATATCGCAATCAGTTTCAAAAATGATAGTTTCTATATTCTCTGTTTCTGATTCATCTGCGCTAGTATCAGTATCACCTAACATATCCCCATCGTTTCCGATAAGGTCACCGTCTTCTTTCGGTTTTTGTTCCGAGCGGTAAAACACGCCATGATATGCGTATTCATCCAAAGCATTTCTGTCAGTGTACATAGCTTACCAATCTGTTTCTTTAATCCATTTAACCTCTCCATCGGTTTCATTGAGAGCTTCAAGTTTTTCATCCTCTCCATACTTCTTGTAAAGTCTTTTGAGTTCTGATTTGATACTCAGCAATGCAGCCGATGTAATGGTCTGAGCACCTACCGTAAGAGTATATGCGCCATGTTGGTTTGTGGTCGATGCTGTCTGATAGACACCGAATACAATCTTTTCCAAGAGTGCAATCTTACATCTGTCTTTCTGTTCTTCTGTCAAGTCCAAATAAGACTCGACATCAGAAACGCCGCAATCCAAAGCAACATTATTTAATGCCGACTTGTCAAAGACAAAGTTAGTCATGCCGCTCAAATAGTCCAATATGTCAAACTTCGATGCTGCCATTGAGAGATAAATGAATTAAATGTTATCGTATATTGTGAGTATTTAACCATTAAGATACTGCACCGTCACCAGCTACCTCGGTGTGGATAATCTCGTGGTTAGTGAATGAGATGAGAGCTGGAATAGCAGACATCATTACGTCTGTGTGCCACTCCTTCAATCGACCATTGTCGGTTGTGGTGTTCATTGCTGTAACAAGACCGTTGAGCATGGTTGCGAAAGTGGTATCAATAGTACTTGCACCATAGCCGCTACCGAATACGTCACGTTCCAATACATCGGTGTACTTGAACTCTACTGCATCACCAGCAGGGCGAAGAACAACGCGATTATCTGCCCAACCCTTGACAAATGTGTCGGTTGTGCGTGTCTTGTTGCGCTCCTTCTCAACGACAATCTCAATAGGAGAAATACCTTGAATGTCTGTAAATGACTTCAAGAATTGCTCGTTAGTGATAGGCATACCCTCAACGTATGCGATATAGTTAGCCTTACACCAAGCAACATACAAGTCGCGTACTTCTTGGTTCTGAAGGAATACATCATTGTACATCTTCTTTGTCATCTTCCAAGTAAGAGCACCATCGTAGCCTCCTCGTTTATCACGATAAGCGTCTTCTAACTTACGCATCTGTGTGAGAATTTTACAATCTGCGGCAGTCCAAGCCTTTGCACCAGCCTTCTGAAAATTATCCTTTGGAAGACGAGCATCATAGAGCTTGCTGTAGATACCAGCACCGAGACCAGTGTAATCAATCTTACCAGTTGTTTCCAACTGCGCGGTTGTGTTATTCAATGTAGCCTTTGCGGACTTTAATCCAACTGCGAGGTAGTCACGTACCCAACGAGCGATGATGCGGTCTGCGTTTCCAAACTGGGCAAACTGTTTTTCCTTATAGATACGTTGTGCAGCGGTCTCTACAAAACCACGACCGATAAAGTCAGGGATTGATGCGGTGTACTCTGCCTCACCCTCGGCATCCATCTGATGTGAATCACCGAGAGGCGCACGCATATCCATGACTGGTGCAGCTTCCAACTTATGTGAAGTCATTCGGAAAGTAGCAGAACCATCATCCGCTGTTGGAGTAGCTGCATCAGCAACATGTCCCTGTGTCATTGCCCAGCCCTCATCCATGTTAAGGAGGTCAGAGTTGTCAACGAGAGACTGAAACAGCTCGCTACCACCATCCTTTGAGCGGAAAAGTGCAGCCCAATCAGAGTTGTTAATATCAAATCTTTGCATATCCTAAATACAATTAATTACAAAAAAATAAGTTCGTTATCATTCACTTGGTCTGATTAATTAAACCAGAACCAAGTTTTTACACGGCTCTTGTTGAGAGCGAGAACTGCTGGCGGTAAATTGCCGATAGCTACAAGGTCGATAACAGTATCTTCTTGTGCCAACGCTGGAGTAAGCATATACTCCAAATCGTCAACCCCTTCCATGTTCGCGTCATACAAGAAATCCATATCCTTGTCTGCGTAAGCATTAGGATTAGTAACCATAGGAAACGTTTTCGCACCAGCTTTTGCTGCTTCTACGAGAATGTCACCAGCTTTTTGTGCTGTACCAAGTGTCTCTGATACTGTAACGAGCCAAATATCGTTTGAACCATCGGTAGATTTCTCCACATTGGTGATAGTGACACCCTTTGCTTGTGTAACAAAATCTTTCTGTCCTACCATGATAGTATCGCCAGCATACGGTATGTGGTGATAGCCGTCACGAACCAATTTGTAGGTTACGTCTGTCTCAGTAGCATCCTTAGCCAGCTCATAGAACTTCAAAATCTTTACCTCTGCACCAGTAGTGTTGTTAATGTTAGGTGTGTACTCAATGAGGTCACCTGCATAAATCTTCGCTCTACCCTTGAATGGGTTCTTCAAGATGCCACCCGTAGTAGGATAACAGAGCGCATCCTTGCTGCCCTTAACGAGCTTTACGAAGACATTCTTATGACCTCCAATAGAGCCATGTGCCTGAATGAGTGTGCGACCAGTGAAAACCGCGCCACCATTGGCTTGTCTTGTGAAAAAGTTATCCAACATAATCTTTTTACCTTAAAGAGTTAATAATTAATGTTATCCGAATTTACTTGCCAGCAGGATTTGATGTACCGAGGATTTTGTTTACGCCTGCCCATCGTTCAGCACCGATAGGTTTATCTCCATTACCGCCACTTGGATTACCTGGAGTACCCCCACCATTTGTATGGGAAATGTTGTAAAACTCTTCCGCATCCGTAAATTCCTGCTCAATGTCCGAGTCCTTGGTGAGGTTCAACTTGTTCATGTACTTGTCAATCCACTTACTGTCGTTGATACCTTTCTCCTTGAACTTGGCGAGAAGTTCACTACGTTTCTGTGATACAAGCTTAGATGCTTCGTACTCTGCATCCTTCTTCTCTAGAGCTTCCAAGCGTTCCAAAAGCTTCTTTTCAACAGCCGAAGGCTCTTTGCCATCGTCATTTGGGTTTGGCTTGGTGTCAGGATGCTCATCGTTCCATTTCTTGATGAAGTCGGCATTGTCCTTCTCGTAGTTGCCGTTAAGGGAAACATACTGCGGCAAAATCTTCTTCACCAAATCATCTAACTCTGTATCTTCACCAACTAAGAGGTCAAAGTGGGAATCACTCAAACTCTTGATTGTCTTTTCACTGATGGAAAGGTGTTTTCCGTTTGCAGTGAGCTTTGCTTTTAGGGTGTCTAAAAGTTGTTGTTTTGTAAACTTCATATTACTAATTTTTAAAATTCTGCTGCAAAGATAATTAAATAATGTGTTGAATTACTTGTTTTTAGAAACTCTATTTGTTACGTAACCAATATAGAATTATTTTCACGCTATTATATATTATAAATTAGGTATCTTTGCAGCATGAACACGAATAAAGATATAGAAATCAGACCACAAGAGGGCTTTCAAATGTCCTTTGCAAGTAGCAACGTTGACGTTGTTTTTGGTGGCGGAAATCTCGGAGGAGGCAAATCGTATGGTCTTGTACTTGCGATGGCAGAGCCGTTAATGACCGACCCAGATTTTCGTGCAATGATTTCACGCCGTTCACTTGGTAATCAAAAAGCAGGTGGAGGATTCGTAGAGAAGTTCAAACAGATATTCGGAGCTGATTTCGTAAAAATCAGAGAGAGCGAGAATCCGCGCGTTACATTTCCGAATGGAACGTTTGTCGATTTGACGTATCTTGACGATTCCAATATGGATAAGTTGAGAGAACGCGCGAAAGGATGGGAGTACGATTTGATTGCGATTGACGAGTTGACGGAGATGACTTGGGAAGTTTTCTCATACGTCATGACTCGAAACAGAGGTCAGAGCAAGACGTTTACAGGTAAGTTCTTTGCAACACTTAACCCGAAGCGTAGCCACTGGACGAGAATATTTCTTGATTGGTATATTGGCTCAGACGGTTTTATCATCCCAGAGCGTGATGGTGTAGTCAGATACTTCTATTGTGCAGGACCGACTGTTAAGGATGTTGTTTGGGGGATGTCTAAGCGAGAAGTCTATGAGAAATGTAAAATAGATATAGACAGAAAGCTTAAAACCATTGGCGGCAACTTTGGATATGAAGTAATGATTAAGAGCTTTGTTTTCTATCAAGGTAAACTTGGTTCAAACAAGAAGATGCTTGAAAACAACTCTGGCTATTTAGGTTCTGTAGCTGCATCGGGCGGCAGAATGGCACAAGCTCTTATGGAGGGTAACTTCAATGTTGACCCAGAAGAGGATGAGGATATACCGATTCCAAGCCAAGCGGCACGAGATTGCTTCGTAAAAGACCCAGCCGTAAATGGTGACAAATGGATAACAATCGACTTGGCAGATTACGGAAAGGATAATACTCTGATGTTGTCGTGGAATGGATTCCACGTTGTCAATTACGAAATCGTTATGCACTCGACACCGCGAATTAATGCGGAAAGAGCTAGATTATTCGCGGCAAGTGAGGGAGTAGCAGAAAGCCATATTATCTATGATGCCACGGCAGGTAGGTATTTCAATGACTATATACCCGATGCTATCCCTTATATATCAGCAGCAAAGGCAATGGGAATTTATTATTTGTCTGCTATGACAATAAAAGACCTATGTTACTTGCGGCTGAGCTACATGATTAAGCGAGGGCAGCTTACTTTCTCTGATAAGGTTGCAAATGCGGTTTATACGCATCAAAACCTCAAATACAGAGTTTCCATACAGAATGAGTTCATGGAAGAATGCGCGGTAGTTCGCTTTGATAAGATGCAGAGTGGAAAGAAGAAGTTGCAGAGCAAGAAGGAAATGAACCGAAATCTTGGAAAAGACCGTTCTATGGACTTGCTCGACCCTTGCGCAATGAGAATGTACCCATGTTTGAATATGGAGTATGGTAGCGAGCTACAGGAGGGATTCAGACTTGCAGCACAAGATGTTGAAGAAAAGAATCCTAATGCTCAGAGTATTTATGATGATACGTTGTACTATTAATTTTAGAATATATGCTGAAAAAAGAAAATATAAAAATGATTCTTGAATCCGTGCGGATTGACTGGGATAAATGCGATGAGAAAGATATTGCGTTTGCTATCCTATGTGACGCATTGGAAGATAAGACTTTAGCGTATCGTCTTGCTTATCGTAAGAGTGAAAAGGATGCAGCGAAATTCTACGAAACTCCACGATTCAAGAAACTGCTAGATGTTCTAGAACCTTTCGGTATCGGAAATGTTAATAACAACGCTATCACCAAGGAAGAGAACAAAAACGAGCTTCTTAAAATGCTCGACAAGATAGACCAAGCTCTTAGTGATGGAAATCTTGAACCGAAGGACGCATTGAAGATGCAGACTGATATTCGCGTTAAGCTGAATGATAAATTTGAGATGGAAGATTCACAGAAGCAGAAGCGAATCATCGTAGTACCAAGCAAACACGATATTGTTTGTCCTACTACAAACAGAGAATGTAACTACTGGGCTTCAAAAAAAGCTTGTTGCAGACATTATGGATTGATTGACCCACAAGAGAACAACGATTCACAAAATAGCAACGATATTGAACCATCATTAAACGACAATAACGATGAGTAGAAAGAGACAAGATATAATTAATGATTTTTTGGAGAATCCGCAGAAACTGCTTCTGAAAAAGCCGTTTTTGAGAGGTTCGCGCTCTATTACTATCAACGATTCTTCTGATGGTTCGGATATTAAGACGAACTTCCGAAAAGAAGCACAGCTCCCAAATATTAGCAAGATAGTTGTTAGTCAAGAGCGTTTTGCAAAGGAGTTAGACCCTTATTCTCACAGGGTATTGTTTGATACGAACTTACCTTCTATATGTTGCAAGCTTGATGATGGCAGTTATTGCGAGATTGAGTTTAAGAAGTTTGGCATTCCTATGCAACAGCGTATTGTTGACAAGAAGACTCTTTGTTTAGGTGGTAATAAACGTAACCATATCTTGCATGACAGCAATCCGACTGACAAGCTCAAAAAGAACTTTGCCGATTTCAAGTGGCATTGGGAAGAGACAAATCAGGATGGTATCGAAATGCAAGCTATACGTATTCAGCAGAGTTATGGTGATGTAGGCTTACTCGTTTACATGAATGAGGATAACGAAGTAAAAAGTAGGCTATTCTCGTATGAAGATGGCTATCAGATTATTACCCATAAAGACGATAACGGAGAACCGCTTCTTGATTGCGTGTATTATCGTACAGAGGATAATGTAAGACACATTGATGCATACGATAAGACATATCATTATCATTTCACAGATGTATTCGTTCAGGACGTTGATACAAACGAAGTACTGAAAGGCTGGTGCTTGGAAAGCAAGGAAGAACACGGATTCTCGGAGAGCCCACTTGTTACAAAGCGTGGTGATGTTGCTTGGAATAACGGTCAAGACCTTATCGAGCTATTCGAGATTATCTATAATCTGTTTGCGGTCATCCAAAAACGCCACGGATGGGGAATCCTTTACATCAAGGGTAAGCTCAATGAAACCGCAAAGAAGATTGCTGGTTCTATCATCTTGAATGACACAAGCATTGAAGGAAATGGTAGTGCTGAGTTCAAGACTCCACCTTCTCCACAGAACATGATTGAGTTCATGCAGTCAATTCTCGACCAATTGCAGATTGCTACAGGATGTACATTTATCTTGCCGAAGGATATTAAGTCTAGTGGAGATATAAGCGGTTTGGCAATTCAAATGACACGCTCTTTGGATATTGAGGAGGCTAACAATGCAGCTATTGAGTGGCAGAATTTCGTCAGCAAACATTCAAGACTATTCAAGGAAGGACTGGCAAAGCAGTTGGTTGCAAGCGGTGAGAATCCTACTGCAATTACTGAGTTTAAGCAGATGAGAATCAGTACATCATTTAAGCCTTGGCAGCCATTCGATGAAAGTGCATGGAATCAGATGCTTTGTACATTGAGCGGTGCAGGTTTGATTTCTACTAAGACTGGTGTTGAAAAGAATACTGTTTCTGCACCTGACGAGGAAGTAAGATTGCAGACTCAGCAAGAAGAGGCAGATGAACGTGCCGAAAAACAAGCTGAGATTACCGCAATGACAAAGAATACAAACAATAATAAAGAATAAACATGAAGGCAGAATCATTATACATACAGAAGTTGACTTACGATGAGAACACTGGTAATGAAATTATCGGTTTGTTCCCATCGGAAGCTAACCCTGCTATTGTATCATCATATACCTACGATGCAAAACGTATGGGTGGTGCTCCTACCCTTACTGCTACAATATATTCATCTGAGCCTTTGCAATGGAAGAAGGAAGAGTTCGTGGAGTACAATGGCGATAGATTCTTTGCGTCCTATACACCAAACTCTACAAAGGATAATTCGTCTAGAATGTGGAAGAGCGAAATCACTTTCACATCCAGAAGAGAATTGCTTGATAACACTCTGTTCTTTGACGTTGTCGTTGATGATGTTGATACACAGAACAAAGATAGATACCGCTCAAATCAGACAAAGTTCACGTTTGGTGGAACTATCCATGAGTTTGTTGCTCGCATCAATAGTTCAATGGCATATTGTGGATTGTATCGTCCTACAGAAGAATACAAGGGATATTACGTTGTTGTTGACGAAGGATATGGAACAGATGAAGTTAAGGAAGTATCATTTGAAGACCAATATTTGACTGATGTATTACAACTTGTCAACACAACTTTTGAGCTTGATTACTACTGGGATGGCAACGTTTGTCATGTCGGAAAGGTACAGCACGACTTAACCGATACACCTATAAAATATGGTAGTAGTGATGCCCTTATATCCGTATCAAAGGAGAATGCGAACTATAAGATAGTTGATATGATAACAGGTTACGGTTCGTCCGACAACCTGCCATATTACTATCCTAATGATGATGAGTTTGGTGAAGCAGTATTCAATACAGAGAATATCAGCAAGGATAAAGTTAGTGTAGATTTGTCAAAGTTCCTTAAAGGTTCAAAATATAATGACGTACTTGTACTGTACAAGAGTAAGTATGGGCAAAAATATTCTGCAAGCATTGACTCTTCGTTGTTTGGTTTAACGAGAAATACAGAACCAGAAAACTTAACGCTAGCAGATAACCAGACAAATCCTACTGTAACATGCTCATTTGGATTTAGCTTTTATGTTAAGTTAATCAAGGGTCAGATTCTTGACTTTACGAAGTTGTCTTTTAAATTTAGCATGCTTGATTCTCTTACACATAAAGATAATATTACAGAGATAACGGCTGCCTATAAGGATATATATCTTAGCAACGGAAACGATATTATCAACATAACAAAAAAAACTGTTTTAGGAGATAACTGCAAGTATCCATGCGAGAATGATGGAGAGTACAAGCTCACAATTTGGGCAGAATTTTCATACAGATGTAGAGTGTTTATAAATGGTAATGGTGTTACTGATTATTATGGCGCAAATAGTTGGAATGCATCATTTATTGGCAATATAGAATTGTTGTATGAGCCTACATCGGAATATGAATGGAAAAATGGAGACAAATACATACCTTATGATGAGTCTGGTATCAATATAAGAGAAATCAGCGGAGCAAATTGCATTGAATACGATTATCAATTCTTCAAAGATGATAATAGATACGGATTCAATAAGGTTTATAGTGGAACTGATGATAATGCAACAAAGGTAGTTGTTACTGATAGAGTATGGATAGCTCCATCATCGGTACTTATGCCTTCGATATACAGCAATACGAAAGGTGCAGAGCGTTTTTTCTACGCTTTGAATAACACCCATAAATTGCCTAGTGGCAGTGGATATTACGAGTTTGTAAACTTGTATAAGAAAGGAAATCCTCATCAAGGAACTGTTACTTTTGATGATATAAAGCCAACTATCAATGGAATTGTAAATGCAGAAGGACAGTTGTTTGGAGAGATTGCGGATGTTGCTTTTGATAAAGAAGATAGTGACGTAAAGGATAGCGATGGAAATTATATTCATAGCTATTTCTATATAAAGTTGCATAAGTTTAATGGTGATTTTGGATTTGACTTATTTGCTCATGCATTAGCTAGCGAATCGGCAAAGATAAACCTCATCAAGAGTAACGGATGCCCTGCTTGTTCGTTTACCATTGGCTGTTATTGGAATAGCGAAAAAAATAAGTGCTATAACAATGTACTTACTGACGGAAATGGAAATTTGAAGTCAGATAGTGGAAAAATGAATAGCAAAGGTGATTATATACTTAACGACACATACGTTGAGGATAACAAATCAAACCAAGATTCAACGAAAGAAGAACTTTGGATTTGCGTTCAGAAAGACACATCAACATTAGGTATCGTAATGCCAAACGCGAGTGCTGGCTTTAAACCGCAAAAGGGAGATTTGTTTGTCATCACAGGCATCAAACCACCAAAGGTTCTTGTAACGGCAGCAGAAAAAAGACTAGATGATGCTCTTGTCAAGCACATGAGCGAAAACAATACAGACCAATTTAACTACTCTGTTAAGTTTTCTCGCATATTCTTGCAAGAGAATCCTGACTTTGCAAGCAAGCTAAACGAGAATGCAAAGCTGTCAATACAGATACAAGGCGATTCGGATAGCGATGGAAATCTTATTAGTCACGAAGTTTTCGTCAGCAACTACTCAGTAAAGGTTGATAACGATGAGCTGGCAGAAGTTGAGATTGAGCTTGTTAATTCGTTGGAAGTTACAAAGAGTGATACGAAGCAGATTATTGATGCAGTAAAAGGAGAAACTGTTAAATCTCTATCTAGCATGGTTGGTGGTAGTAATACCAATAGCTTTAATGCTAGTATAACCGATAAAATGTATCTCTCTAAACTGAAAGACGATACCGCAAATGGTACTATCACCTTTCAGAAGGTTCAGAAGTTCGTACAAGGATTGTTCCTTGGCAACGGAAATAACTATAGCATAGACGGCAACGGCAACGCTATCCTCTCTAGTGTGTTAGTGAATCTCTTGAAGTCACTCGATTTCAATGAATCTGAGCAGACGGGCTTTGCAATCAAGCAGAGAAGCGATGGTAAGTATCAGATGTTGCTCACGGACTTGATAGTATGGGGTAAGGCAATATTCAACACGCTATCCATTCGGGAACTCAGCTACGTTGGTGGTAACATCGTCCTCTCCCCTGCTGCTGGCAAGGTAAGCTACATCAAGGAGGTCTTTAGCGAGACTACGAATGAGCTGATTGGATGGAAGTGCTATCTCCTAGCTGATGATGGAACGACCGCCACAATCAACTCATTCAAGGTGGATGACCAAGTTAGGTGCAAGACGTTCAACATCAAGGCAGGTGTCTATGAAAACGTCAGCAACAAGGACTATTGGAGACTTGTCACAAAGGTTTCAACAGAGAATGAAGTAATCACCGATGCTGAAGGTCACGAACTCTATGACGGCAAGAAGTTCGCTTGGATTCAGATTGCAAAGGATAACTGCATGGAGAACTCGGATAACCCTGCCGCAGGTGATACCATCGTCCTCATGGGTAACAAAAGAGATACAAGACGCCAGCACCTGCTGATGATGGAGACCGAAGGAGATTCCGCACCGAAGTTCACTATGTACCGAGGTATAAACTCCTACTCTCTCAAAGGGAAATCCATCTTTGACGTAAGCATCAACGGAATCAACATCGTGTCTAAGTACTACCACATGACGACCGTTGACGGAGAGAAGATTTGGACACCTATCTATCGTGGCGACTGGAAGGAAGGTACGAAATACGACTACTACGATGAGGTTACATGGATGGGCACAAGGTGGCTTTGTTTGGTATCTGATGGACAGACTACAACTGCTGAACCTAGCGAGGACTCGCCTTACTGGAAGGCAACGACCGCAATACTCAAAATCAAGTTACAACTTTACCATGACCTTTCGGCAGGTATATGTAGAGGTGAAACTCATACCGTAGTATGTAGGCTGATGCTAGGCGATAAGGACGTTACTACTGCTGTTAAGTCATGGGCAGTATCCCGAAAGACCGATGATGCCGCAGATGATATTGCTTGGGCACTCAAAGATAAGGTCAAGAACTTCAAAGGCTCGCTAGGTATAACATGGGCTAATGATAATTCAGAAGATGATTTGGGTCGTGGTGATGTGGCTTCGTTCACGTTCACCGCAACAACCAATACGGGTGATGTGCATAAGGCTATATTGGACTTGTAAATAGATTATGAAACTTAAAAATATAATTGATTATGATGTACGCAATTATCAACATAGAGAAATGCCGTGAGATAGGCATTGACTCTACTCACAGAATGACGCATGATAATGATGTTGTCATTACAGATAAGGAACTTAGGTTCTCGTCTGCCGTTGGTGATACGCTTGAAGAGAAGGTGGCAAATACAAACGCCATCCTAGCAACAAGCGAGCAAGTGGATATGTGGGATGCTGCATTCAAGTGCGGTAAGAACGGAAAGGAGGTATTGAATGGATAATATTTCCCTCTCGGCTTCCATCCCAGTAAGACGCATCATTGATGGTGATACTCTCTCCATTTATTTTTCTACGAATGGTGTTCCTCTGCATCAGGGATTGAATCCTAATGATTTTCAGCCGACACCGCATTGGACAGAAAGCGGAGACCACCCAGAAATTACTCCTCATGTTACATCTGCACGAAAACAAGCCGTTTCCCTGCTCAGTCATAAATGGAGCTACAATAATGTTGAAATAGCTTTCAATAGCGGAACAGGATGGGTAAAATCTTCTAACTTCGCAGGTAAGTTCAAGATGAATACTGAAACAGGAACACTCGCCATCATCGGCGACCTTGCATCTAAGGATAATCAAGATGCCGATGTCGTAAAGTATACAGGTATGGCTAGTGTCGGTGCTTCATCATACGAAATGGAGAAGAGTCAGAGCATTCTCGTAACAATGCTTGGTGCTAGTGCATATTTCGGCGGTATTGAAGCAAGCTCAACAATGCTCGGTGTGGTCGGTGATGATGGAAAGGAGATTACTACATCTATCCTCAAATTCTGGCTTAAGAATGCGAGCGGTGATGTTTCTAAGTACTCCGTCAAGCTCTATCGTGGAACAGAAACAACACCGATTACGACTATTGACAATGCGGCAAGTGGTGGAACTATCACGATTCATCGTGACAAGACAGGTGATAGCGATAAGCTCTACGTTGACAGCCATCAGTTATTCATCGCTGAGTTCATCGTTGATGGAACAATGGTATATCGTTCTGGTATCAGCATTGATGATTCAGCAGACCTTTATCAGCTAAAGCTTTCACAGGATAATGCTTCCGTAAATGCGTCAACAAGTTCTACAATAAAGGCAAAGGTGCTCAACTCGAAAAAAGGTACGGCTGCGACTCTCGGAAGTGGAACGATTACATTCTCTATCCTCAAAGATTCTGATTTGACTGTCGTTCGCACAACAAAGAAGACTTTCAGCAATAACGATGAGTTCGATGCAATTAGCTTTGTAGTATCAAACGATGATTTGAACGAAGAGCAGGGCGTATCAGTAAATTGTGATTTGCTTGGTACTGTTTTATAACATAAACTTGTGAAAAATATGGTTGAAGTTAAACATAAATTCAGAAGACATTATGCACCGCTCTCGAAGAGTGAATCTCTTGTCTGCTTAGATAGCGGCTCACCACTCATGCAAACAACGGATGGTGTCAACTTCTACCCCGACCGAACCAAGATAGCAAGTAAGATTCAGCCACAAATCAATGCTAGCGCAAGTGATAAATCTTGGGATTCAAGCAGAAGCAACGCATTCCTTACCAACATGGTCTGGTGGGTAAGCGTTAACAATACGTGGAAGAAGATTACTGAGGTTGAATCTTGGAAAGGTTTGTATGAGATAGATACTAGCGGAACGACAATGCGTGGCACTCTGTACGTAAAGAAGAATATCGGTGCTAATGACAGATGTCAGGTCTACTTTGAAGCAGACCTCTTGGACTACAGAAAGAATGCTCTGCTTCACGTAATCACAGAACCAGTCACATTGACTACGGCTAGCAATGCCGCTGATTCATGGGGTATCGGCATCGGTATTGAATCCAATATCACATACAACCCTGTCCTTGACAAGCTCAGTCTGTATGAATATATGGTTGCAAACAGATTGAAGACGGCATCCGATGCGGAACGTAAGAAATGCTTCGATGGTAATGAATATCTCCGCACAATACCTATTGATGTATACAGGGCGAAGACTAAAGTGACTACAGGTTATTCATTGGAGGTCTATCGTGTTGATGTCAACGGAAAGCAGACGAAGATAGCAGTATCAACGAAGACTGCTCCTAATGAACTGATGAGTATGTCGCTCACGTCTATGGTTCTTGATTTGAGACTGATTGAAAAGAATGATTATATCATCAAGGTTATCGTAGATAAGAAGGCTGTAGCTCAATTCCAATTCCATGTCAATAGAGCATATCCGCCATTTGAGTTTGATTTCGCTAATGTCGGAGGTATAGCTTACGGACAGAAGATACGATGCAATAGGGTGCTGGTTCATTTCAATAATTCACTCGTTTCCTATCCGCAGCGCATCCTTACCATCAAATGGAAGACAATCGCCCATAACGAGGGTAACGTGACAACGGAAAAGAGATGGCAAGAGGGTGATGCTTGCGAGTATCTTGTTGAGGAAACAGGATTGGGTGATACAGAGAATTGTACATTGGAGGATTGCGTTGACTATGGGCAGAAACCTCCGCTCACCTATGCCGTTGGCTCTGATGGAAGTTATCTCACGGATAAAGATGGAAATCCTTATCTTATCGGTTAAATGTAGAATATTTTAATTAAAATAATTATGACAAAATTATCAGAAGTACCTCAGATTGATTCAATGCTTTCTTCTAATAGCTTCATCGTCGAGGCAGGTGGAAGCGAGAGAAGAATCCAATTGGCAAATCTGAAAGAGGAATTGGCATCAAGTATAACTACTCCACCTGCTATTTATACGCTCGAACAGAACAGCAACGTAGCGTTCAATGTTTCTAACTATTGGGCTGCCTATATGTATACGTCATACATGAAGGGCTATCTCTTCAAGGTCGTAGCAGGTAAGGTGTATGCGGCATTACTCAATGAATCATGGGATGCCTTTGCCGATGGTACGGCAATCGACAATATCGCTAAGTACGAAACTATGATGCGTGTTCCGCCATGCCACTTTAAGGGTGAGGGCACGAAAATGACCTTTGGCGGTCTTAATCCAGTAGCAGGCGGTCTTACCTTTGATTCTCCACAATGGGTTGGCGCATACAAGATGTATGTTGATGCAAGCGGTGTCGGTCATTCAAGACCTAACGTTGCGCCTTCGCATTCCAAGACGATGAGTGCGTTTTGGTCTTGCGCACAGAAGCTTCACTCTAACATGGGTCTTGCCAACTACGGATTCCATTGCCTTATCAATGCGGCATATCAAGCTTATTATGGCAATCTCAACTCTCAGACTACTATCGGTTCGGGATTCCAACACTCTAATTGGGAAGCATGCCGTGATGTACCGATGGGCAAGTGCATTTCTCTCGGCAATGGTAGTGGCAAGGTGCTCTATAATGATGCTACACTTGACAATCAATACCCAGTGAAGTTGTTCGGATTTGAGGACTTATGGGGAAAGTTGTGGGAGTTCCGTCCAGGAGTACGTTTCTATATGGATGGCGAAACACGAAAAGCCGTCATATATAGCGGTAATCAGGTAAGCAATACAGCTAGCGGAAGGGAAGTTGTGTGTCTCGCTATAGCTAACGGAGAGTATGTAACCAAGATGGTGCTCGGCACACATTGGGATATGATTCCTACGGCAGTTGGTGGCGGTGATAACACTTACTATGCCGATGGTTATTGGGCAAGCAAGACTGGCGAGCTTCTGCTGGTTGGTGGCGCTGTCAATGGTTCTCCGTGTGGCGTTTCGTACTCGTCCTCGTATTTCGGGTTCTCGGCCTCGCGCACGGACTTCGGTGCTCGTCTGGCTTTCTATGGCACGCCAAATCTCGTGAGCGGCTCGCAGATTGTGGCGATGTAATAAGGCAGCTCGGCTGACGTTTACATCAGCAGACAAGCCCCCAAGCAAAAAGTGATAATTAAAATAAATAGTAATAAATTAAAAAACGAAAGATTGAAACCGCAAGGTTGAAAATCTCCTAATGTAGGATTTCGTGGATTACACTAAATAAAAAGTCAGCTCACTTCCGTGCGAAGGTTTCTACAACCACGGGGGTGAGCAAAGAAAAGGTAATAAATCGTGGAGCTTCTGCTGGTTGGTGGCGCTGACAATGGTTCTCCGTGTGGCGTTTCGTACTCGAACTCGAATAACGGGTTCTCGAACTCGAACACGAACATCGGTGCTCGTCTGAATATCTACACAAGACTTCTAATTTTAGAATGACGATATATTTTGCTGTTCCCAAGTCGTAAGGCTACGAGTTAGTCATAGGACGAAGAGCACACGGTTGAACCTGCCTCGATGGAGGGCATTCATGATGATGTAAGCCCCGACAGAGCAAAGATTAAAGGCGTTGGGTATGAGTGGTTGGGTATGTCCGACTGCAACAGAGTCCCCTCTCGCAAGTAAGTTATACAGTTGTATGTATGTGCCGAAAACCAGTGAGCCGAGAGTGTAGAAAGCCTATGGAAAGCGTTTTTTGAAAGATTGGTTGAAACATAAAGGATGACGGACACACATGAGCTAGCGTATAAACGCAAGGCGAAGTTAAGAAAGAAGAACAGGAAGGTCAAGGTGAATCTTGTCAGCAACACGACCAACCTCAATATTGCTGTTAGAAGGTCACGAAAAGGTAAGGAAGGTAAGAAGGGAGTTGTTGAATTTGATAAAGATTACAACGGCAATCTGCTGAAATTACAGAAAAGTATCAATGATGGCACTTTCCGTATAAGTAAAGGTCGTGAAGTTTCAAAGCTATGTCCTTGCGGTAAGGTAAGACGATTACTCATACTTCCATATTACCCAGACCATGTAGAGCAGCATGGATTGATGCAAGTTCTCATGCTACCTCTTGTTAAGTATCTCTATATAGAGAGCGGAGCAAGCGTCAAGGGTCGTGGAATGATATACGCAAAGCGAAGGACGGAACGTTGGATAGACGAAAACAAGTGGTGTGGCAGAATATTCTTTGTTAAGCTTGACTTCATCAAGTTCTATCATAATGTTGATCAGTTCGTTATCTATGATGCGCTGTGTGCGTTCTTTACTGATAAGGGAATAAGAAGACTGCTGCATGAAGTTATCTTCGCCCTGCCGCAAGGTTTGGGTATTGGTCTATATCCTATTCAGACACTCACCAATTTCTTTATGAGCATCTTATGTAGAATCGTAAGTGCTCAGTTCGATGTCAAGGTTGAGATATATTGTGATGATATAGTTATCCTTGGCAAGAATAAGAAGGAAGTTTGGAAAGCCGTGAACTTCATCAAGCAATACGCACATGATGTGATGCATCAGGAGTTGCATAGCAATATCGGAATGCAGATAATTGATGAGACGCATTTCCTTGATTATGTCGGCTACCGATTTTATTTCAACCATACGGAACTAAGAAAACGCATGAAGGAGAAATTCAAGAAGAAGATGCACAACCTTAAAGACCCAATGAGGAAATACCGAGTAGCGATGAGTTACAAAGGATGGCTGATGCATTGTGATGGTTTTAATCTTTGGAGAAAGACAACAAGAATGGATAGTTTTGATGATTTCAAAATGCCTACCTTTGAGGAACGTGATGCCGACGGCAAACGTATCTTTCAAGGACGCAAGGGCAATATCGGTATGATTCTGAATCAGCCAATGACAGTATTAGATGTGGAGTTCGGAGTTAAGTCACAATACGGAAAGAAAGGTACGGCTAACCTTATTCAAGTACAATGTGGCGGTGTTACATACAAGATGCGCTCAAATAACTCTTATCTAGAGAAACAACTGCAATGGTTCGTTGAGAATAAACACATGCCACTGAAAGGATGGAAGTTTATTAATTGGAACATGACAGGCGTAGGCAATCCCGATTACAGAATCGTCCGCCCCGATTGGACACCAGAGATTGGTTTTTAATATTGTATAACTCATTAATATAAGAATTATGGAATTGGTAAAGTCTATTTTCGATAACGCTCCCAAGACAGTGGAGTATGAAGGTAAGAATATCCGTATCAACTTTGATGTTGATGTTGCAGAATTGCCTTGTGGTGGAACGGATAATGAGGATGCAAAGCGTACCGCATTCTCTGCTTATGTTGTGCGTATAGAGCAGCCATTGGAGCGTGATAAGGTTATTGATGCTATTGTGTCTGCTGCTTATCCTTCTGACAAGATGCAGGCTATCATCAACAATCATCTTGTGAACCTCGCTACCCTTGCGGATGGCGGTAAGCTTGATGAGGACGAGTTGGCGCATGAGGAAGAGTATAAGGCTATGCAGGAATGGCGCAAGAAAGCAAAGAGTGTTGCTGGCGACGTGATGGAAGCTTATTTGTCTAACATTTAATCAATGGGGAGGAAATGGGTATGGGTGACAAGAATATCAACTTATCTGCAAGTATAAAAGTCGGTAGGAAACCAAAGGACGGCACTGATGGTGTCACTTACGAAATTCAGCTTGACACTGACTCCGTGGTACTTGATAGTGCCACGAAGCAGTTTGTGACGCATAAATTAGGTGATGTTCACTTTATTTATCATCAAGGTAGCTATACAGAGGATATGACAAGTAGAATCATCAATACATATTCCTATATCATCCTTTATTATGGCTACGAAGGTGGTGTCTATAAGGCTATCTCGTATTCGTCTGATGAGGGCGTTACTGATATATGGAATACTATGCAGATGAATTTAGGAGCTGATTCTGAATGCTACGCAATGAAGTATATTTGGTATGACAAGAATCTGCCAGACGATAAAGCTATGTTTAAGAAGATATGGAGCGAGTTAGACGGCGTTCCACCTACAGAACTTGGCATCAAGATACTTGCGACGAAGATGTTCACGGTTAGCCGCAATGGTGATAGTATCAAATCATCTGACGTAGTGTTTGGTATCAGCGGTTCAAATACGCAACCTCCAACGTCTTGGATTACCAATTTCAGCGACCTTGTGCTTGAACAAGGCAAGTACGTATGGACTTGCACAAAGACAATACTGACAAGTAGCAGTACGCCAATCTATACAGGCGCATACTGCCTTGGCGAGTGCTATGACTTTGCGCAGGTAGAGGAATTGTACGCATTGAGTGATAGTTCTACCAATCCGCCTGAATCAGGTTGGAATGCGTCATATAAAGTAGTCAAGGGCAAGTATCTTTGGAGTTGCGTCAAGGTGACTTATAATGATGCTAACATCAGTTATCTCAATAAAAAATGCGTGAGCTACTTCCCTAACGATGGCGTTAATGGAACGAAGTTCACTCCGAAGGGTACTGCCTACGCTCATTACTCTAAGGCTAGCGAGTTACCTACTCCATCTATAGCTACAGTCAACCGCAGGTATCTTGTAGATGTAGATGATAAATCAACACCTGTAAAGAATACCCCTTGCGTATGCTACTACAAGAACACGACAACGTTCATGTCTGATGTGGCAGCAGAGGGTGATGCCTACAACATCGGCGGAACTTTGTGGGTGCATGATGGTAAGGTATGGCATGACTTCGGAAGCGTGCAAGGACCGAAAGGTGATGATGGTGAGGATGCTTTGAATATCGAGTTATCAGTTGAGAAGATTCTTTTCAGCTATGATAAAAACGATTTCGACCCAAAAAGTAAAATTGTCACACTCATTGTTAGACAAGGTGGAAACGTTATCAAACCATCTGAATATAAGGTTAAGATAATAGCTGCTCAGAACTTTGATATTAATCCAGGAAACAACAATATTGCCGCAGTAAAAAAGGATACATATTGCACGATTACTTGCTATGCAAAAGGCGTTACTTTTTATAGCTATAGTTATGACAACAACGAAACTTCTGTAAGTTATCCTGCGAGTAGCTGCTCAATTAAAATTGCCGTAGAATACAATGGAATCACTTATTTCAAGGAGCTATCAATAGAGGTGTCTTTCGTTAAGATGTACGGTGGTTTGAATTGGGATATAGAACATTTATCGTCTACTTACGGAAAGCTTACAAATGGATTTGATGGAACGCTCGTACAGATGGAAACAAGAGTTAATCAAAATGCAAAGACGATTACTCTTGAAGCTACTAAAACTATCGGCGAGAAGCTGGAAAAATCAGGTGTCTATATCGAGAGTGGCAAGATATTAGCTAAAACTAACCATTTTGAGGTTCAGAATAGTAATGGCGATATTACATTCACTATAGACAAGGATGGCAATTTGGTGTCTGAAGGAAACGCTAGCTTCAAGGGTTGCATAACTGCAACAAGCGGTAATATCGGAGGTCTAGAAATCTATAATAATTCATACGAGTTCGGTGGACAGACCTTCAACTATAAAGGACTCATATATGAGAATAAAGAATATGAAGAATATATTCCAAATCGCTCATTGTGTCTAAATGATAGATATTTGTATGTAGGTTATGGTGATAGCGGTTTTGGAGGTGTTTTTATTGCTGGTTATTCACAAAACCAAATCTCAATGGTAGGAGGACAGACGGAATTTTCTGTAGGTGCATTTCTTACGGTTGAATCGCATACGGATAATTCCGCTACCATGCAATCCTCTACGGCAGGCAGATTTACGGCATCAGGAAATAAAGATGGAATATCAAGGGCACTTGAAGTTAACGCTTATGGTGGTAAGGAGAACTATGCGGTTTATGCTGAGAATGGTGACTTTAGAGCTGAGAATGGTGCATTCGTAGGTGTGCATCGTGGCAATGTGACGAAGATTTCTGATGATTACACGTTAAAAAAGACAGATAGTACTATCATCTGTATTAACAAGAATAAAGCTATAACCATAAATCTGCCTTCCGAGGTTGAGCCAGGCACATTCTATCGAATCATCAAGAGAGGTGAAGCCGTTACTTTAAAAAGTTACACAATGAATATTTCTTTTGTGAGTTACAGTGATGTGGTATCTAGTGTATCATCTGGTAAAAAAAGAGAATGGATAAATTGCTTTTGGGATGGCGACTATTGGTACGTAGAGATGAGCGGAAACTAACAAACATGGCGGTTACTCTACTCTGGTAGCCGCCATTTTTCTTGCAATTACCTTTCATATTGTTACTTTTTAAGAAGTTTAACACAAAATTTTCCGAAAAAACATTATTTTTGTGAATAAAAGCGTAATTTTGCAGCATCTAAGACAACAAATTTTAAATCAACGCTTATGAACAAAGAAGACGAAAGCTACCTACTAAGGTGGTTGCAAGACAAAGACATCAGTGAGGTGATGGACTTGCTGATGAGACATGGTAACAGATATTCAAGAAGGATTTTGAAGTTCTTCCGCTGGTTCTGCAAGTATGTTCCAATTATAATTATGTGCTTTCACGCATACGGAATGTGGGATTTTTCACAGCACCCTCGTGAAATGTTCATAACAAACAATGAGAATTTTCCATGCTATTTATTCATTTATTTCATGGTGTATGTTCTGCCGATGGTTCTGATACTGGCAAGCAGATTCTTCTTCCTATGTTGGAGATACAGGATACCATTCTTCTATTTCTTCGGCATCAACGCTGCTCATATAGTCGAATGGAGTTGGTACACAACTAATGATATGATAGATTCCTGCTTTACAGTAATGGTGGTAACGGCAATATTCTACCTGTACTCTTTTGTGGATTTATTTATCAGCAGGACTAAGTTAGGACGTAAAATTTGTGCGTGATGGGAAAGATACTAAATTATAAGATACTCGGCACGGCTTTAAAGTCGCTGAGTGATGCTTGCTTCAAGGCAGACGAGCAGCAGAAAAATGGCGAGAAGGTCACCGCTTGCGGAATGAGTGACGATGACCTTGATAGATTGTGCGACATCATTCCAGATATGTTAAACCCGATGTTGAGCACAGAGGAAGTTAAAGAAAAGCTTCACGTTTCTGATGCTACTCTTAATCGTATGGTTGCGAGAGGCGACATCCCGAATGGCGAATGCAAGAAACGTGGGCACACCCGATATTGGAAGAAGTGGGATATACTGCACTTCATTAAGAGTAAGAGAGGTAAGTGATTACCCCTCTTTTTTTTGTTATTTATGATATTACCTTCTATCACCTTAAATCACTGATAATCAAGCACTAAAAGAAAGTGTGATAGAGTTATATTTGCTCTCCCCTATTCTTCGTACCTTTGCATCCGTAACGTTACAATAGTGTTAGTTAATATTAAGGATTTCAAAAGATTGTATTATGGAAATGACAGATGCAAAGGTCGTAGAGAAGAAAATCTACGAAGATGGTAAGAAGGAGTATGCCAGCAAGGGTTTGGCAGGAACAGCCCTTGGAATTGGCATCGGTGGCTTGGCTTTAGCTTTGCTCAACGGCAATGGTCGTGGTGTATTCGGCTCTCTCGGCGGCAGCAATATGCCTGAGAACGTAAACATCAACACCTACGGAGCTAATTCAAGTTCCAATCAGCCAACTGCCTTACAGGTAATGGAGAAGGAATGCGCTGATGAAGTGAAGTTGCTTACCGACATGTTCGGTTTGAAGCTCGACACCGCTAACAAGTTCTATGCTATGCGTGAGACAGATGTTGCCGAGAAATTCGGTCTTTACAAGTCGCAGGTAGATGCTATCAACGCTGAGAACCGCCGTGCAATGCAGGCTGAGTTCGGTCTTTACAAGTCTCAGATTGATGCGGACTTCGGTCTGTACAAGAATCAGAGAGACCAGTACGATGCGTTGCAAGCAAAGTATTGCGACCTTGACAAGAAGGTAGCCGTTATGGAAGCCCTCACTCCTTACAAGGAGAAGCTGATGATGGCTTACGTGAACGAGAAGTGCTGCAACAAGATAACTGGGCAGCTCGTCCTTCCTTCAACCCCTGTAGTTTCAGGCTACGGCAGCTACGGCTGTAATTGTACCGCTCCTTCAACTCCCACTACAGGAGCGTAACAGAGCAGTAAGAAAGTCCGTAAAAAAGACTAAGAAAAAATGAGTTGGTGAGGGGTGTTTGCCCTCGTTGGTGGATGCCCTCTCACCTCTCTATAATATATCACCAACTTAAAGATATTGATTATGATGAATTTTGGAAACAGCCCTTTGCTTGATATGGGCACAAGTCAGCAGCAGCCGCAGATGATGGATGCCGAACTACAGAAGATGTATGAGGCAATACAGCAGAAGCGAGCATCTATCAATATGCAAGCGCAGCAGTCTTCCACCCCACTTTGGGATGAGATAGACAAGATAGAAGACAACTTGACAGGCGCACAACGTCAGTACTTGATGCAAAATCAGGAATACGTTAATAGCTTGCAATATGTGTCTAAGCTAGTGCAAGACGAAGAATTGCGCATCATACGCCCTCGTATCGAAAGCACTCAGCAAGGACAGGATGCATTGAAGAAACATCTATCTCTGATGCAACGACTGAGAAAAGAAGTAGCGCAAGCAGAGGAACAAAAATCAGCTATGCTCAACGATTATATGACTAATCATAGTGATAAGACTTGGCAAGAATACCTTGTATGGTACAACAAAACAAAGAAAGGAGAAACTAAGAAATGAACGTAACAGAATTGAAAGAAAAGCTGCTTACATCTTTGGATTTGTGGGCAGACGCAAGAATTAGCGATATGGTGAAGGAGAACCCAGCACTGGCTATCCCTTCCGTGTACATGAAGCGAGCTTCACACAATATCATCGCCAAACACAAGGAAAGTTGGGGGAAGAGTATTGACAACGCTACCCTATTCATTGCCGATGAGGACGGAAACATTGATGCTGATACCATATTCTCAGACCTCATGCAGATGTTGGAGAATATAAGCAACTACGAATTTGATTTCGGCTTTGTCAAAGGTCGCATTGATGGCGGTACTTTGGTTGTTGATTTGCCAGACAATATCATAACGACTATCCTCTTTGGTAGCAAGAAGAGTATCAGCTTTGCCAAAAATGATTTTGAAGAGTTGAGAAGTCTGATAACAACAGAATAATAATCATAAAAATAAAATAATATGGAAGCAAAAGAGATTATGAATAAGTTTGATGAGCTGTATGGAATGATGGCTTCATCAACAAACGTAAAGTACATGCACGTATTCGGTAACACGATGCGCTGCATGATGAATGATATGGCAGCAAAGCACCCAGAGCTTGCGCAAGAGTATCTTGATAAGCTTTGCGCTATCAAGTGGAAGAACTATCTCACCAAGAAGGAGGCTTCTGAGATTGTGAACGGAATGAACCCTTCTGCGACTTGGGATATGCAGACGTGGCTCAATGCTATGACCGGTCTCGGACTTGCGACAGAGGAGAAGCCTTACTACAACGATTATGCTTTGTACGTTGCAATGAATCAGGTCGTAAGCGACCATGGATGTACCATCGCCAAGATACTCGGCAAGGAAGACGTGAAGGATATTGGTACAGAGCATCTGGTTAAGTATGCCAACCACCTCGCACTCGACTTGTTAAAAGACAAGGATGGTGTGTACGACATCAGAGAGTATTTCTTGAAGTAACACTAAAAACATACGGTTATGAAAAAGGTATTTGAAAACATATTAGCAAGCAACGATATACAGGCTATTAAGAATTGTGTTGCGACAATGGCTGATTGTTGCGAAGTTGGAATGAATGACGGTGTAATGCTTGATATGATGAAGCAAGTTCAATGTGAGATTGGCGAGTGCCATTTTGATGAAGAAATGGCAGATATACATCTTTGTCTCATTAACCAGCTACACACAAAGGATGTTGCTAAAGATTATTGGCATGAAGTCAATAATGACAACATCACCATCAATGATTGGTGCGTCCTTTGGGGCGAAATGGTTAAGCGAAATAATGAGAAAATAAAGAAATGGTTTCCTAAAATCAATGCGCTCGATTACGAACGTAAGATTTTCGATGAGTGCATTTCTTTCTTGAATAACGGAGGATTGCCGTATCATGATTTAAAAGTATAAAGTTTTTCGTTATTCTGAATGAAGTTTCGGTTTTTTTTGCTATCTTTGCATCAAAAGACCGAAACTTTATTTTTATTAATTATTCAGGATAACAGATTATGACAGATTTATTAGATTCTTCACAGATTCGGCAGATAGGTGTTACTATATTTTCAGCTATACTTGCCTTTGCAACGCCAACTGAAGGATTCGTTTTGGCGTTGGTTATAGCCTTTGGCTTCAATATCTTCTGCGGTATGCGAGCTGACGGCGTGAGTGTTGTACGATGCAAGAATTTTTCTGCATCGAAGTTCAAGAATGCACTTTTAGAGATGCTCTTGTATATTGTTATTGTGTATGTCATGTATGGAATCATGGTAAGTTGCAACGACAATACAGAAGCATTATTTGTGATTAAGATGCTTACGTATATATTCTGCTATGTGTATATATGCAATTCGTTCAAGAACCTTATTAAGGCGTACCCTAAGAATGTTGCATTCAGAGTTATTTATTACATTCTGAGGTTTGAGTTTGCGAAGGCATTGCCGAGTTATTGGAAACCGATATTGGAGAGATTGAATCAAGAGTTTGATAAAAAAGAGGAGGAAAATAAAAATGGAAGTACTAATTGATAGAGCTTGGAAAAAAGATGGCTATACTATAAGCCGATTATATGTTAATGGCAAGTTGTTCGGATGCAATACTCTCGAAGATACTGATAGAGGATTGCATCAAGACATGCAGCTTGAAGAAATCAAGAAAAAAAAGGTGTATGGGCAGACTGCAATACCAAGCGGCAGCTATGAATGTGTATATACCTACTCCAACAAATTCAAGAAGATGTTGCCATTAATTCTGAATGTCAAGGGATTTGAAGGAATACGCATACATAGCGGTAACTCTGCAAAAGACACAGAGGGTTGTATCCTTATCGGTAAAAACGATAAGAAAGGATGGATTAGCGATTCTCGATTCTGGACAAGCAAGCTCATTCAGACTATGAAGACAGCTTGGGATAAAAAGGAAAAAGTAACGATTGTAATTCAGTAAGCTTATGAAACTGATTGATAAGATAACAAGAGTTGTAATTGCTATTGCAGTAGCAATGCTGATTCTATCAATGTTCTGTAGATGCACTACTACAAAGTACGTTCCTATTACAGAATACAGAGATAGAGTCGTAGTGAAGACGGATTCTTTCTTGAAGAATGACTCAGTATATGTGCATGATAGTGTATCGGTTTATATTAGAGGTGATACTGTATTCAAGGATAAGTATCAACTTCGATATAAAGACCGATACATTATAAGAAATAAATCTGATACTTTGATTGTGCGAGATTCAATCCCATATAAAGTTGAGATTGATAAAGAACTATCAAAGACCGATAAAGCTTTCTTGAATATAGGTAAGATAGCATCAGTTTGTCTTTTTATAGGAATTCTCGCATTTTTAGGTTGGATATACTGGAAGTTAAAGCTACATAAACGTTCTTAGTTTTTCTTATGTTTTTATTCGGTTATTAGTTGATTTATAAACAAAAAGGGGGTGACCGCACGCGATGTGTAGCCACCCCTAAACATATAGATAATGCACAGAAGTTATTCGTCAGCCTGAATAAAAGAGATTCCATACTTTTCAGTATAGTAATTCTCGTTTTTTACACGTCTTGTTTGCGAATCGTAATATAATTCAGTTTTGTCAACAGTTTCATAGAAATAACCATACTTTTGCCTAAGATGATACATTGCATTTTGTATGCGTTTTGGAGTGATACGAACTTTATACTTTGTATTTTGTTCTAGACCGCTTCTTACACGCCATGATTCCATCTTTCTTGTATGAGTAATCTTCTTGCTCAGTTTAGAATAATCGTATGATTTTCTACCAGAAGACCTACGTTGTCTTACGTATTCATCTATTCTTTTCTGTGTTTCTTCGGTGTGCCTAAGATGATTCTTTGCAGCACACCGAATTATAGTAGTCTTGGCAAATCCCGTAATCTCTGCTATTTCTCTTGAGGACATCGTGGGATATAACTCAATTACTTTCTCTGTAAGACCTTTTACCTTAGAGTACCATACCATTCTTATCAGAAGAGCCGTAGCCGTTATCACCACGCTCTGTTTTGTTTAATTCATCCGTCTCTATAAACATGATGTAACCACTTGTTTCTAGGTGGAATTGCACAATTTTATCACCAACCTTGTATCGCGGCATGTTTGGCAGAACGTGATAGAATACGGCAGAAATCTCGCCAGTATAGGAGTCGTCGATAGTGCCTTCACAGTTACTGAGAATCATACCAGTCTTCCATACGGAAGAACGAGGACGAAACGTGAAGCATCTCGAAATATCGGCAGGTTTGTTGCGGTTTTCAATCTGCAAAGCAAATCCAAGACCGTACTTCCATACATTAGGGGCTACTTCTTCTTCTGAAACCGCATAGCAGTCGTAGCAGAAATCATCATTGTGCGCCTTGGATGGCATAACAGCGTTCTCGTTTGTCTTTTTAAACAAGACTGGTACGCCAACAACCTCGGCGAATCTGTCAATTTCCACGCCATCAACATTCACCTTTCCGTAGAACATACCAGCAGGACGAGTCCAAACCTTGTGTTCTCCATAGAGAGCCTGATAAACAACTTCTTTCTCCTGAGTCTCACTATTAGTGACCTCAGTAATAAATCTGTAATAACCTCCTTTGAAATGTCTGTAAATCTTTTCCATTTTAATATTTAAAGTTTAAAATTCATGATCATCACATACTAGGTCGCAAGATGATTCGTGCTCGTTATTACAGCACCATCCTACACCGTAAACGTCTTCATTGTCAAACCAATGACAGTTACCGCAACATCTTTCTTCTTTCATACGTTATACTGTTTTAATCTTTCTGCATCACATTGAACATCGCTTAGCTTGAACGGATGCTTCTTATTGGACTTTATCAATTCGTTTATATACCTACGGGCATACCAGTGATTTGTTAAACTTATCGCCTTGATGATACGGTGGTCTTTAAAATCGACTTTATATCCAGCTCCTGGTAATAATATGCGATTATAGCAGAGGTAACGAAATATCCAATAAGGCGTATTGTGCCTCATTATCTTCTTTGCTAATCTAATCTTCATACGCTATAATTGCTCTAATTTATTAATTATTCTAGAGAAGCGGGGCATGTTTTTAGAGTATTCACTTATACGATACTCTTTCACCATTAAGTCGTATACCCAGCGTAAAATCTTCGCATCCTCGTGAAACACGTTAATATCTTGTTCGTCTAAAATTATTCGTTTCTCCATACGTTACTTCTTCTTAGTTCTTATTCTAATATTAAACTCCCAAAGCAGAAAGCCTACATTAATTTCACAAACGCCATCATAAGGCTTCCATACAATTAAACTTGGAATGAAATAAAAGCACCAATCGTATTTGGTTATAAGATATTTGAGAGTAAAACTTATCTTCTTCATACGCTATAATTCTTCTTTTTCAAATTCACTCTTTGGAACACGATAATAAACCGCTTTTCCAAAGAATTCTTCTACGCCTTTTAAGGGCATTAACTTTTCTAGAATATCATGTACCTTAGTGCCTTTTCTAACACTAATAGCTATATAATCATAGCTATTATTTATCATCAATAGTGAGTTATTTGTCATGTACACCTTGCCATTCTTGGAAAGATTACTATGATTTCTTGAAGGCTGATAGTATAACCCACTAGCCTTATGCTTAATTCTGTAAGGTTTTGTCATAACTATTAATCTATTAATTTTATATTGTAATGAGCAGCGAGTGCGTTTTCCGCTTCTCTGCAATGTGCCCTTATCTCTATATCTCTTCTTGGGTCATAGCAAGCTTCTGGTGGAATTTTTCTTCTTCCACGTGCAAACATACAAAAAAAATCACAAGTTGTATATAGACCAAACTTTTCTGATAGTTGTGTTCTTTTCATTTCTACTTTACTCATAGTCTTTCTAAATTTTAACAGGCGAATCACTCCATTTTAGTTCTCTTCCGATGAGTTTTTTGATTGAGCCTTTAGGAATTTCAACGAAATCATAGAAAGCTTCATCAGAGCGATAGTCCCATGAATCTGGCCCCCACTTGTCTTTACCTCGAAGAGGCTTCTTGTCTGCATAGATACATTCTGTACCATCTTTATCAACCGCTAACCATGCTGCCATAACTATTCCTCCACTTTTACACCGAATGGAGTACCATCGGCAAAGATGAATTTATCAAAGGCTTCATCATATTTATAACCAACTTGTGTAAACGCACTTTTTTGATTCAATCCACTCATACACAATCTAATTCCTTTGTCTTTAGTCTTCACCCACCCAAATGGCTCATGTTTGTACATTTCTGCCCAGCACTCTTCTGCATTTGCAAAAGGGCGGTATGTAGGCTCTGGCTTGACACGATACTGTATATTATTCCAGTGTTCAATCTCATTCATTTCTGTCCAATCATTCATGTCTTCCAAACCTTTACCAACATAATTTGGGTCAGTTCTTGTCTCTATTACTTTACCTTCCGCAAATGCTTGCAGAATAGGATAAAATTCTTTAGCTTGATTTCTGTCCATAATTAATCCTATATTTTTTTAAATTGTCTTGCCAAAAACTGATTATTCTTTATCAAGTTGACGATTTCTTCTTCCGAATGAATGCCTTTCCAAAATAGTTCGGTATGACTACCACCTCTGTCGTCATCTACAGAAAACGGAACACCATAATTAGTATAAACCTCTCCGTGATGTTTGATAAGGTGGCGACCAGGATTCTTTCGAATATTATTTATCCAAGCATAACAGTCGCACTCACGCCATATATCGTATTCTGTCCCTGTCAAAGTTTTATCAATTCCGATAGGATAATGCCCAGGACACCCATCTGTTCCAAAGTAAATAATCTCTGCCATATTCTCATTAATTAAAACCAACCTAGATGGGCAGCTTCATTCCACCCATACTTACCTTTACGCATTTCATCATGGAAGTTTACTCCACGCTTAATGCGCCACTTGCTTATCTTTCTTTTCTTCATATTCTCTTCTTTTACCCTCTCCCTGTTGCAGGAGAGGGTGGTTAGTTACTTAGATGGCTCAGTATATGATACTGGCTCCCATACATCGTAAGCTGTCAGTAGAACTGGAGCGATAACAGATGGGGCGAAGATGATAGATACTACAACATCTGGAGCATTCAACTCGTAGTTAACACCTTCTACTTTGTTTTCCTTACTAGCCCAACCATAAGGCTTTGCTGTAATCGTAGAGCCATCTTTCTTTTCAAAAGTCTTCTCGCTAGAACAAGAAGCGAACAAACTTGCAACGACTAATGTTGCCAAAATAATCTTTTTCATATTACTTATATTCAATCCCATAAGGGTGGTTGGTTACTCATTAACTTCAACAAACTTTCCGTTTTTAAGTTGATACCAAGTATCAGCCTTGATATTCTCTCCATCAACGTACTCAGTCTTAACACATACTGGAACATCACGTTTCTTTTCATCGCTCCATTTCCATTCTGCCAGAGTTATCCATGAGCCTACCTTTGCTTTCGCTATTGAACTGTTGCCAGCACACATGATAACGGAATCTTCTCCAGTGCTATCAATCTTAGCATAGTCGCCCGATGAGCCAATCTGAGCAGAGTCGCCCGATGAGCCAATCTTAGCATAGTCGCCCGATGAGCCAATCTGAGCAGAGTCGCCCGATGAGCCAATCTTAGCATAGTCGCCCGATGAGCCAATCTTAGCAGAGTAGCCCGATGAGCCAATCTTAGCAGAGTAGCCCGATGAGCCAATCTTAGCAGAGTAG
>ERZ1034925.198-NODE-198-length-31990-cov-22.592767_pt1 | contig 31990 bp, 29 predicted proteins | sample MGYA00520687_ERZ1034925 | MGnify/ENA primary metagenome ERZ1034925 (study PRJEB33766, sample SAMN09781758) | gut metagenome | biome: gut microbiome | host: Homo sapiens | place: Madagascar | study: EMG produced TPA metagenomics assembly of the PRJNA485056 data... | reverse complement strand
TGTTTACTTATTTTTTGATTTACTTAAATGTTTTTAATATAATAAATTTGCACAGACGAGAAAAAATTCGTATTTTTATAAAATAAGAAAGGAAAAACCAATGAAAAAATCAGTAAAAGATTTAGGTGATGTTAAAGGTAAAAGAGCCTTAGTTAGAGTTGATGTTAATGTTCCTCTAGATGCAGACAAAAATGTTACAGATGATACAAGAATTCAGGCTATTATACCTACAGTTAAATTTTTAAAAGATAAAGGGGCTAAAATTATTTTAATGGCTCACTTGGGAAGACCACAAAAACTTAAAGAAGGTCAAAAATTAGAAGATTTATCATTAGAACCAGTTGCAAAATATATGTCTAAGGTTTTAGGTGAAGATGTTAAATTCGTTAAATCTCCAGTAGGTGAAGGTGCTGATAAAGAATTAGCAGACTTACAAGATGGACAAGTTGCTTTATTAGAAAATATTAGATATTACAAAGCTGAAGAAGCAAAAGATGATGATATGACATTTGCTAAAGAATTAGCAAAATTAGGTGATTTTTATGTGAACGATGCTTTTGGTGCTGCTCATAGAAAACACACTTCAACTGCTAAAGTTGCTCATTTATTAAGCCCAGCAGTTTCTGGTTTGTTGATGGAAAAAGAATTGAGATGTTTATCACAAGCATTAGATAATCCAACAAGACCATTTACAGCAATCGTTGGTGGTGCTAAAGTTTCTTCTAAAATTGGTGTTTTAGAAAACTTGTTAGACAAAGTTGATAATATGATTATCGGTGGTGGTATGGCTTATACTTTCGTTAAAGCAAATGGTGGTAAAATCGGTAACTCAATCTGTGAAGATGATCAAATTGAAGTTGCTAAGGCTATCGAAAAGAAAGCCGCTGATAAAGGTGTTAAATTAGTTATGGCTACTGATGTATTAGTTACAGATGATTTTTCTGGTAACGGTAAAAACGAATTCGTTAAAATCAATGAAATTCCAGACGGATTTGAAGGTGTTGATGCTGGTTTAGAATCAAGAAAAGCATTTGCTGAAGTGATTAAATCTTCAAAAACTATCTTGATGAACGGACCAGTTGGTGCATTTGAAAATCCAGCATTTGCTGAAGGTACAAAGGCTGTTTTGGAAGCAGTTGTTGAAGCAACTAAAAATGGTGCTGTTTCTGTTATCGGTGGTGGTGATTCTGTTTCAGCTGCTAAGAAATTCTTTAAGGCAGAAGATTTCACTCACGTTTCAACTGGTGGTGGTGCTTCTCTTGAATTTATTGAAGGTAAAGTATTACCAGGTGTTGATGCATTAGATGATGCAGAATAATTTTATAAACTATTCGTTTAAAGATGCTTAGTTTTTTGCTAAGCATCTTTTTTGTTCTTGATTTTCTTGTTTGGTGTTGTATTATATAATTGAATTGTTACTTTTTGTAAAGTAAATTATAAAATATGTCAATTATGAATATTGACCGATTTAAAAATATATAAGTACTGTGTAGAAAAAAGGAAGTGTTGTTATCATGAGTATTGATGTTAATAAATTATCATTGAGTACGAATGTTCCAAAGGAATTAACAGAGATTAATAGGTTGAATTCAGAACCTATTAAAGAAGAAGAAACAGAAGAAAATACTGATGAGGTGGCTAAAAAACAAGAGAAAAAGTCAGACTCAAAAGATTATGAAAAGAATATGGATACATATAAAAAATCTACGGTTGTATCTAATTCTATTGAGCAACAAATACAAGAGCAAAAAGCAAAAATTGATGAAATAAATAAAAATTTGGCTGTTTTACGTGAAAATTATAGTGAAACTGGTGATGCAGAAGATGATGCACGTTCTTTGAGATACCAAAAAGAACGTGATTTGTATAGAAAAGAAGTCGCAGAAAATAGTTTGAAACGTATTTTTGCAAATTGGACTAAAAAATTTAATGCTGACAAAACAGACAAATCTATTCAAAAACAGTATAATTCATCTAATTTAAAATATAAAAATGCAGATATAGAAAGAATTGCAGCGGATAAAGAGTATGATATAGCCGATGCTGATGCTTATGATGCAATTCAAGAACACAATGCATCAAGTGCTCAATTGCTTAGTGGTTTGTGGGGGAAACGTGATGCGTATTGGGATTTAGCAAAGATGCAACAACGTTTGGCTTTTGCTAAGTTGAATGAAAATTTACGACAATAAAGACTTATTTATAAACAAAATGAATTATGCCGATTATATTTTTAATCGGTATTTTTCTATTTTGAGGGTAAAAAAAACAGGTCGGATATCCTTCCTGTTAAGATTTTACACTAGCCGAAATATAAATAGCATGTTTATTATACCTTTTATTTCGCATTAGTGCAACAAGTATTACAAATATCTTTAAATTAGATATAACAAGCAACTTATGGCAATAGCAGGTGCTAATGGGCAATATGATGGGGTTTGCTGAGTTTTTAGTGTAGCAATTAAACTACGTGTTAATTTATATGCAAAATACAACATGCTTGCTAAAATCACTATAAATACTGGGTTTAGGATTGTTGATGAGAAATTTCTCAAAACGTAAAGAAATAGGCATGTGATTATAAAAAATATTAAGTATTTTAAAGTTTCGGCTTTCTCATTACGCCAAAGTGTCATGATGTATGATGGTAAAATAAATATTACTTGAATAATGAGGGCGTAGATTAAATACATGAATAGGTTTTCAAAACCTATAATTGTACCAAATGCTCCAAGTAAATAAATATCGCCAACACCAAAAGTTTCTTTCTTAAATATTTTAAGTCCAATGTTTGTTAAAATTATTATAATGCACGATGCGATTAGTCCACCTAGTATGGCATTAAATAAATCATATCGATTGAAAATTAATCCACATATCATAATTATAAACATTTGTGTTTTTGAAATTTCTTGTTTTTTTAGATCTGTAAATGCAAGTGTTAATAACATTGATAATGTTATGATAACTGATATTGCATCAAATTTAGATTGATATTTGTTGAATGCAAATAAAAACATTATTAGACCGACGATTTCTATAATAGGATATTGAATACTAATAGGGGCATTGCAGAAGGCACATCGACCTTTTAAAATAAAATATGATATGATTGGTATATTTTGCCACCAATGTAGTGGAACGTCGCATTTTGGACATTTTGATGGCGGAAATATTATACTTTCACCACTAAGAGTTCTAACAATTAACACATTTAAGAAACTACCCCAACATAATCCCATTAGACAGATTAAAATTGTTAGAAATGTGCCCATTATTCGTTATCCTGTTTTTTTATAATGTTGTACATGTAATTGAATGCTTTTTTAAGTTTTCTTGAAACCATCATTTGGTTAAGATTTAATTTTTGAGCAATTTCTGTTTGTTTCATGTCTTCATAATAGAACAATTCAACAATTTCTTTATACTCTGCTGGTAGATTTTTAATAATATTATCAATTTCCATATGCATGTCATATTTTTCAGAAAATTCTTTATAATCGTAAGCAGGTGTTAAATCACCAATAGAAGTTTTATTTCCATCAACACTGATTAATTCATCAAGAGATGCAACCTTTTTACGTCTATCAATATCAATAGCAGTATTTACTTTTTGAATAGGTACATCAAGGGCTTCTGCTACTTTTTGGCTTGTCATATTGTCCATTTCTTCTTCACTTAAATCCTTAACGAAATTTTTGATACGCATAGCCAATTCAATGATTTCACGTGGAACTTTAATTAAAGACACTTTGTCACGCATATAGTGCTGCATTTCACCAACTATTAAATAACCTGCATATATTCTGAATTTTGGACATAATTCAGGATTATATCTTTTTATGGCTTTAACTAAGCCGATTGAGCCTGCTTGTACAAGGTCTTCTACAGGGTCTTCTGCACGTCTGGCAATGGAATTAGCAATTTTTTTGATTACAGGCATCATTGCAACGACTATTAAATTCATTAAACGTTTCTTTTTATGGTTGTTATTTGAATTTCTGTATGATTCTAACCAGTCTTGAATTTTTATATATATAGATTCGTCATTAGAGTTACTCAATTCCATATCCCCCTTGAGAGTAGAATAACATATACATGAGAAAAAATAAATATTATTTATGTAGAAATAAAATGTTGTGATATATTATATTGAGAAAGGGTGTAATATGTTATCAACTTCAGAATTTCCAACTGATTATACTGTTATAGATATTGAAACAACAGGATTATCTCCAGATAAAAATAATATCATTGAACTTTCTGCAATAAAAATAAGAAATAATAAAATTATTGATACATTTACTGAATTGATTAATCCTAATGAAAGAATAAATAGTTATATAACAAATTTAACGGGTATCACAAATTCTATGGTTGAAAATGCAGACACATTAGAACATATTTTACCTAAATATGTGAATTTTATTGCTGATGATATAGTATTAGGACATAATGTAAAGTTTGATATTAGATTTATTTCAAAAAACTTAGAAAAACTTTTTAATAATAGATTTAAAAATGAATCTATGGATACGATGAAATTATCAAGAAGATATTGTACAGATATCACTAGTCATAAACTTTCAAACTTAGCAAACTATTTTAATATAGATTCAAAAGGTCACCATAGAGGTTTAAAAGATTGTGAAATGACGTATTATGTTTATGAAGGAATAAAAAACAAATATATTAACAAGTAGTTATTTCACTACTGCAGATTTGTTTTTGTATTCGATAAGACATTTTGCTAATTGGTCAGGACAACTAGTACCTTTGTTACCACATTGAATACCTTGTAGACGTTTGATAACTTCGTCAACGGTCATACCTTTCACAAGTTGTGCGATACCAGTAAGATTACCTTGACAACCACCTAAAAATTCAATGTCATTGATAACGTTATCTATAATAGATACACCAATCATTTTTGAACATGTACCTGAAGTTTGAAATCTAATTATTTCTTCTTTTCCGTTTGTCATAATTTTCCCTCGCTTTTATTATCTATAGAGTACAACAATTTAAGAAAATTTTCATCTTTTGTTTTTGAGTTTAGTGGTCTTGGTATGAACTTCTCTTTATACTTCTCAATGGCATATTGGTCAGTCATACCAGAAATATAGTCTGTTACTAAACGTTCAACTTTTTTATCATCATTACAATATTGTTTTGAATAGTTTGTGTAATATTCAAATAATGTTTTTACTAAATGTTTTGCCTTACCTTCTTCTGCTTTTGCGGGAGAGTCTATATAAATATTATTAAACATCCATTCTCTAAGAATTTTAGTATATCCCCAACATTCTTCGTCCATTGTTACTTTTTCTTTGTCTAAAGAACTATTTACAACAGAATATATCATTTTTGATAATCTTTTAGATGGATTTGATGAAAAATATTCTTTGCATTCTTTTGGCAAATCATTTTCGGTTATAATACCGGCTCTTATTGAGTCTTCAATATCGTGATTTATGTATGCAATTTTATCGGCATATTGAACAATTTGTGCTTCTGCAGTTTTGGGTTTGAACCCCCAAGTGTGCGTTAAAATTCCATCAATTGTTTCAATGCAAAGATTCATTTTTTCTAATTCTTCAACGACTCTAACACTCTGTATATTGTGGTGGAAACCATTGGATACAAGTTCGTTTAAAACAGATTCTCCACAATGTCCAAAAGGTGTATGTCCTAAATCGTGTCCTAAAGAAATTGCTTCAACCAAATCTTCGTTTAACTCTAATGCTCTTGCCATTGTTCTTGCAATTTGCGAAACTTCAAGAGTATGTGTTAAACGTGTTCTGAAATGGTCATCAAACGGTGCTAAAAATACTTGTGTTTTATGTTTTAGTCGTCTGAATGATTTTGAATGCAAAATTCTATCTCTATCACGTTGATATTCTGTTCTCAAGTCAGATGGAGTTTCTTCTCGTTTACGTTTTGCAAATTTGCTTTTTGCTGCAATATCTCTTAGTGTTTTTATTTCTTTTTCTTCTAATTTTTCTTTAATTGACATAACTTAAGTACTCATTTTCTTAAATATTTTAACATAATTGTATGTATTTTCTACATTTTTATTTAACCACAAACAGAATATAATAGGCATATAATCGAATGAAAATGTACAATTCCCCTCATGGACTAGTAAAATATTCAAAAACATGCTATAATCAGTATATAAATTAGTCTGCATAATGGAAATTAGGAGTTAAAAACGATATGACAAATGCGTTAAGTAACGAAGAATTTGAAGCACTGTTAAATCAATATGATTACAAGCAAAAAAGAGGCGACCTTGTAAAGGGTATTGTATATGGTTATGATGGTGAAGGAGCAATTGTTGATATAGGTGCAAAATCAGCAGCCGTTGTTCCAGCAAAAGAAGTATCAAATGATAACAAAAAAGTTGAAGAAGTTCTTGAAAAAGGTAAAGAATATGAATTTTTAGTTATATCTGATGCTGATGAGAATGGTAAATTTACTTTATCTAGAAAGAAAGTAGATTTGTTCTATGCTTGGCAAGAACTTAAAAAATTAAAAGAAGCTAATGAAATTATTAAGGGCGAAGTTGTTCAGGTCGTTCGTGGTGGTTTATTAGTCGATATTATTGGTGTTAGAGGCTTTGTTCCATCTAGTCAAATTCAAAATAGAACTATAGAATACAAAGTTGGCGATAAAATTGAAGTTAAAATTATTTCTCTAGATGAAGAACATAATAACTTTGTTCTTTCTAACAAAAAGATTTATAGTGACTCTATTGAAAATGCTAAAGAAGAAATATTTAGTCAAATTGAAGTTGGACAAGTTATTAAAGGTAGAGTTGTTAGAGTTACTGATTTTGGTGCATTTGTTGATATTGGTGGTTTTGATTGCTTATTACCATTATCTCAAATCTCTTGGAAATGGGTTGAACATCCAACTGATTTACTAAAAATTGGTGAAGAAATTGAAGTTGGAGTATTTGATGTTGATGTTTCAAAACAAAGAATTACTTTAAGTTTGAAATCCATTACACCTGATCCTTGGGAAGCCGCATCAAAAGAAGTTCATGAAGGCGATTTTAGAGAAGGGTTAATTACAAGGATTAAACCATTTGGTGCATTTGTTGAAATTTATGACGGTGTTGAAGCATTGCTTCCACATAATGAACTTATTGAATATCAAAATGAGAATAATGTTATTTTAGAAGTTGGTTCAAAAATAAATGTTTGTATTCTTAAATTCAACCCTCAAGATAAACGTATTTCTCTAGGCTTTAAAAAGCCTGAAGAAAATGAAGGTTAATCATTCAACATAGATAATACAGTCTTTGTACAAAGACCAATAACATTTTCAAGACTTCCATCAAGTGCTTTTATGTAGCCAGATGGAAGTTCTTGTATTCCATAAGCACCGGCTTTGTCATAAGGCTTAAAATTATCTATATAATAATTTATCATTTTATCTGATAAATGTTCAAAAGTTACTTTTGTGGTAACTGCTTTTATTTTAGTTTTGTTCTCATACTTATTTATAATGCAGATACCAGTTACAACTTGATGTTCTTTACCACTTAGTATTTTTAGTGTATGAATTGCGTCATCGTGGTCAATAGGTTTTGTTAAAATTGTATTATTTAATACAACAACAGTATCAGCACCGATTATAATAGCATTTTCTTGGATTTCATCTGCGACATATTTTGCTTTGTTAAAAGCAAGATTTTCTATTTTTTCGTATGTAAAATTATGATTATCAAGTACTTCTTCATATTTTGAAGGATGTACTTCAAATTCTATACCTGCTTTTTTTAATAATTCTCTTCGTCTAGGAGAGTTTGATGCTAAAATAATTTTTCTCATAAATTTATTTTAGCATGGATATATTTTATATTATTTTATATCACGTGAAACAATATTTGTTATGTCTTCGCCACCATAAAATACTACGTTTTTGGCTAATACTATATCATAATTGTTTTTCTTTGCACTTTCTAGGATTTCATTTTTTAATTTTGATTCAATAACAGATAATCTTGAAGAATATTGATTATCAATAAATTCTTTCTTTTTATTAAATTCATTTGCATATTTGTCTTGTAACGTAACTATTTTTTGAGGATCTGATTCTTTTGCTATTGCATTTTGTGCTTCCATGACAATTTTATTTAAAGATTGAATTTGCATGTTATGTTCTGATTTTAGTGCTTTGACTTCACTAGAATTATTTACAATAGTTTGTATATCAACAACACCTATTTTATCTTGTGCAAAACTTACTTGTGCAAATGTTAATACACAACAAATAACAGTGAAAATTTTGAATTGATTCATGTTCTTTCCCCTTAGTTTATGTTACGTTTTAAATTTAACGTTGTTTTCATGAAATAAACAGAGTCATAAGTGTAAAAAGTTGAGTTATTAAAATCATGCTATAAATAATATTAAAAAAAATAAGGCTGAAATACACTGATAATGACCTTATAACATAATATGAAGTTTTGTAACATAAATTTGTAATAAATGTCAAAAAATAATATTTACATATTTTGATATGATAGAATGATAGTGCCACGGTTGTGGTACATAGACTTGGAAAGTAATAAATAGTATAAAAATAAGGGTAATTGTAAGATGAAAAAAATGATGACAAAAGTATTGTCGGTAATGTTTTCTGTTTCTTTTTTGAGTTTACAGATGTCATTTGCCGATGTATTGCAAACTGGTATGTTTGCAAACAAAGATGTTTTAACTGGTGCCCAAATTAAAGGTCATACCGCAGGTTTGACAAAAATCGATACGAATGCAACTTTAAATGAGGCAACATTGCATTTCAACAACAACACAAGAATTGATTGGAACAAGTTTAATGTTTACAAAGATCAAACATTAACTTTTAAAAATGGTAATTTCGGTGTATTAAATAACGTTGTTGGTACAAGTATTTCGAAATTTGCTGGTACTATAAAAGCAGATAATGGTAAAATTGTTATTTCTAACCCAAATGGTATTTTATTTGAGGGTGGTAAATTTGAATCAATGGGTGGTTTAGTTTTAACTACTAAAGATTTAACATCAATTTCTGTTGATAATACTACAGATTTTAACAATTTAGACATTTCAAATGCTGCTTATGGTGATGGTATTGCAATTGTTGCAGTTACAAATTCATCAAATATTAATGCTGCTGATATCAATATTGTTTCAAAAGGAATTTATGTTGATAGTTCAACATTAACAGCAAAAGATGCAAAGGGTATTGTTCTAACAACAACAGATGGTTCAACATTTATTGCTTCTAAAACTGTTTCAATGAAAGCAGATGATGGTTCTGTTAAAAATATTAAATTTTCTAGTAAGACGATTCCAAGTGAAATCGCAAATTCTGCAATAACTTCAAAAAATGGTGAAGTTAGATTTGTATCAGACAGAAGTGTTATGATTGAAAATTCAACTATTGATGCAAATTTGAATATTGATGCGAAATCTTTTGCTCAATTAGATAAAGTTAATGCTGGTGATACCGTTATTAATACAAATAGATTTACAAGATTATATGACGTAAATCTTGGTAAAACAACTATTAAAGATACAAGTGATAACTATATGGTTATTGGTGGTCACAGTACATTTGATGGTGATTTAGATATTACTGCAAAAAGTATTATTTTTGGTTGGTATGAAACCAATGGTGTTTTGCAAGATGGTAGTATTACAGTTAATGGAAATTTAACAGCAGATGCTTTAACTGATATTGGTTATTCAAATGTAGTTCAAGCAAACAAAATAGATTTTACTACTGAAAAAGGTTCTATTCTTCAAGCAAATTCAAATGCTATGAGTGGTAAACTTATTGCTAATGATATCAACTTAACAGCGAAAAAAGGTTTTATTGTTAGTTTAGATGCTAATGCCGCAAATAATTCTTCTTATTATGTGGATATATTGGCATGTAGAAAAACCTTAAATGCTATTCCTTCTACTGCTAGAGGAATGATTAATTTAGAAGGTGGTTCTGCTAATATTAATACTAAGATAGCATTTGTGACTGCTGATTTAGAAAAGGATTTGTCTGTTAAGACAAGTAGTGGAGCATGGATAACTAATTCAGAAATTGGTGGAACTGTTGATATCAATAGTAATGGATTAGTTCAAATGGAGTCAGTAAAAGCGGGTGATACAACAATTAACTCCAACAAATATACAAAATTGTTTGATGTTGATTTAGGTAATACAACAATTACAGATACAAGTGACAATTATATTGTAATTGGTGGTCACAGTACAATCAATGGTGACTTAACTGCAACAGCAGTAGGTTCATCTGCTGTAGATGATGCCAACGTTATTTTGGGTTGGTATGATAAAAATGCTAATTTACAAGATGGCAGTGTTACAGTAACTGGTAAGTTAACTGCTAATGCTAGTGGTAACATTGGTTATTCAAATACAGTGAAGGCTGGAAAAATTGAAATGACAACTTCTAAGGGTTCAATTTTCCAAGCTAAATCAGACAATATTAATGGTAAATTGGTTTCAGATGATGTTTCATTAAGTGCTCCAAACGGTTACATTGCTGCACTTGATGGTAATGTTAAAAATAATTCATCTGAATACTTTGAAGCAATGCAAAATACAGTTTCAAGAGATAATTTTGAATCTGCTGTTGGCAAAAATATTTTAGATGCTGATGCTATTGATATTAAATCTGCTACAGATAATGGAGATTTAAAAATCACTATTGATACATCTGTTATCAATATCAATGCTGATGCTGGCAACACTGATTTAAAAGTTACTCCTGATACAGTTGAAAATGTAGTGATTAGTTCAACTGGTAATTTGAAAACTGGTGATATAACAATTAAGAAATCAAATGATGATACTACAGGTAATGGTTCATTCACATCTAAGAATGGTTCAGTTACTATTGATAATGTAAAAGCAGATACTGATATTGTAATTTCAGCAGGTAAAGACGTTAAAGGTACAGATTTAGTTGCAGATGCTGAAGGTAACGGTGTTGGTGATTTAATTATCAATGCTGGTGGTAAAGCAGACATTGATGGTGGTTCTGGTAAGAACGTAGATATCGTATCTGGTGGTGACGCAACTATAAAGAATGTTACTGGTGATGATGATGTTAAAATCAAATCAGATGGTAATGTAACCGGTGAAAACTTAAAAGCTGATAATGATAATGATAAGAAAGGTGACTTGATTATCGATTCTAAAGGTAATGTAGATATTAACGGTGGTTCTGGTAATAATGTTGATATCGATTCTGGAAAAAATACAACTGGAACAGATATTGTTGCAAAAGACGATATTACTATTGATGCTGGTGGAAATGTTAAAGGTGACCACTTAGTAGCAGACGGTGATAAAGATGGTATTGGTGACATCATCATTAATGGTGGCGGAAACGTAAATATCGATGATGCTCACGGTAACACTATTACTATTAACGGTAAACCAGGTGGAATTACTAATTCATCAGCAGATAATGGAATTTTCTGGAACGGAATTCCAGTTGATGGAAACAATTCATTAACAGAAGAAGTTCTTAAAAACTTGAACAACTTACAACAATCTGGTGTAAATACAGCAATGGCTCAATCATTCACACCAATTGCGTTCGCTGCATCTGATGATGATGAAGAACAATCTGCATTAGCAAAAAGAATTGCTAAGACAGTATTCAAAACTCCGGACGGTGTTGTAACAATTACAGATAGATTTGATACTATTAAATAGTAGATAAGTCATATAAGAAAAAGCACTAACTTTATAGTTAGTGCTTTTTTATTTAATATTATTGTGAATATATGTATATTATGTTATAATCAACGTATCAAGAAGAGGTACTATAAATATGGCAAATATTGTAATTTACTCAAAAAACAAATCTACACCTATCGCAGGCATCTTATCTGAAATTGATGATGCTGCTATTAGAGTAGAAGATGGTTCTATTATGAGAGAACATACAATGTTAAATCCGTCTTTGATTATTGTAGAAGATGTTGATAATTTAACAGATATTTTAATGACAACAAAATTTATTTGTCCTTTGTTGTTTGTTGGAGAAAGATTTAATACAATTGTTAGGGCTGAAGGTTATGATTTTATCAGTAGTCCAGTAAATAAAGATGAATTATTGGTAAGAGCAAAAGCATTATTAAAAATTAGTTATTATAAAAATAGAATGATGGAAGTAAGTACTACTGATGAACTTACTGGTCTTCATAACAGAAAATATTTACAAGAAGCATTGGAAGCTGAAATTTCACGTTCTAGACGTTACAAAACAAAGGTTTCTTGTATTTTATTTGATTTAGATTTCTTTAAGGCAGTTAACGATATGTATGGTTATGAATGGGGTGATATTCTTTTAAGAAATATTTCATCAAAACTTGCAGATTCAGTGAGAAGAGAAGATATTGTTACTAGATATGGTGACGAAGAATTCTTATTAATATTGCCAAATACGTCGGAAGATAATGCATTTATTTATGCAGAACGTTTCAGAAGAGAAGTTGAAAAAATGGAATTTATTCCTGCTGGTGAAGATGAAAGACATCCAGTTACAATTTCTGGTGGTATCGCAACATTCCCTTGTATGGAAAATGTTCATGAAGATGCTAATACATTGATTAGATATGCAGAACATGCATTATATAATGCTAAACATAGAGGACGTAACAAGATTGTTCAGTTCTCTCAAATCAATTTAGAGTATAACTAATCAGAAAACAAATAAAAGATGAAATTAGAGCTTGTGAAGAACCTTTGCAAGCTCTTTTAATTTACGTTTAGACGTTCCAATACCACAAAGCAACATTGTTGAAATATCATTAGTTTTTTCGTCTTCTATATTATATTTATCAAAAAGTATTTCTGATAATTTTTCACCAGTAAGTCCTTCTTTTTTTATAAGAATTTTTGTAATATCGTCACCATAAAATTCAACATTGCTGATTTTACGTATATATTTTAATTCTTTTATTAACTTTGCTATATGTTTCTTACCTCTGTGTGAATTTAAGAAGTTTATATTTGCTTCAATTGATGCCATTAATGGATATGATGGTGATGTTGTCATAACTATATCTAGTGCAGGTTGTAAATCAATATCAATATTAGAATGTATTAATGCTGTCGGATTTAGTCCTCCTGCAGTTTTATGTAATGATTGAACTACAATATCTGCATATTTAATTGCAGATTCCGGTAAATCGTCTGAAAAAGGATATAATGCACCATGTGCTTCATCTACAATTAAGTATGCTCCAAATTGATTACATAATTTTTTTATTGATTTTATATCTGATACAATGCCTTCGTATGTTGGAGATGTTATAATTACTGCTTTAGGTCTTTCAGTTTCTAAATATGGTTTAAGAATGTCAACTGTTGTTTTTTCTGGAATACCCCATTCTTGATTTATGGGTAAATCATAATAGATAGGTGTTGCTCCTGATAATGTAACTGCATTTTTGTGACATCTGTGAGCATTTTTCCATATTAAAACTTTATCATTTTTATTCGCAACAGTTAATACAGCAGTAATTATTCCAGAAGATGAACCATTTGTTAGAAATAGAGTTTGCTTAACATTATAGATTTTAGCTGCTCGTTTTTGTGCTAAATCAAGTACTATTTCTGGATTATGTGCTTCTGTTTCTGATATATCAAATTTATAAAATTGACGAAATTTATTTAATATACAAAATTTCTGTGAATGAGATGGAGTCGTGAATAATAGTTTGTTATTTTTATGTCTAAAAAGGTTTGCAAAAAACATATTATCACTCTATTTGTTGGCTGTTTCCATACTCTTTTTCATACAGAAATGTACAAGTGACATTTTGTCAACATTGCTTAAGTTTGTGAATTGTCCTGAAATAATGTAGTAGCCATCATTATTTTTTTCTACACGAATAAGTTGATATTTACAATTAACTTCAATTTCATCATTTAATTTGATGCAAACTCTGTAAGCATATTCAATATTGATATTTTCTTTTGTTTTTAATTTCATACCACCGGCAGAAAGGTCAAGAGTTTGTACGTGGTGAACTGTATCGTTATAGATTAGTTCTAAATCTTCAATAAATTTAATACGAGTAAATTTACGACGTTGTAAAAATCTGTGTTTTTTAGGGTTTGCAATAGATACTGTATTACCTTTTACATCTTTGATAAAAGATTCAAAATATAGGTATCCGTTGTCTGTTAGAGAATAGAAATCACAAATGTTTTGTTTTAATAGTCCTCTTGGAATATATTTCAATTGCATTGAAAAACCGTCCATAGATACATCTGTAACTTTACCTTTGTTTGTATCCTTAAAATCATGAGGGATTATTGTAACTATTTGATCTTTCTTTATAAGTTCACGCATTCGGAAAACCTTTCTATTTTCTCTACTCTTTGATAATCTTACCACATTTGTATAAATAAAAAAAGATATATTGAAAAATTTCCGTCAATAGATATAGATAAAAATATACATTCTTGATATGAATAGAATAATTTGTTATCATGAGTTTATGAGCGATGAAATAGAAGAGTTACAAGAGATATTAAGGAATGATCCTTATAATTTTCAGGCAAGACGAACTTTATCAATAGTTTTGCTTGATAATGGATTTAATAAAGAGGCAAAACAACATTTGTTGTATTTAGTAAGGACTTTTCCCGAAAATGCTGAATTGTTGTATAACTTGGGTATTGCTTATGAAAAATTAGGTGAATTTGAAAAAGCAGAAAGAGCATATTTGCGTGCTATTGTGATTTCGCCTGAAACAGATTTTTATTATAATTTAGGTCTTACATATATTGAAATGGAAGAATATGGTAAGGCTATTGTTGCATTAAAACATGTTGTAGAAATTGATACTGATGATGCTAATACTTTTTTTAATATTGGACTTTGTTTCTTTAGAAAAGAAGAGTATGAAGTTGCATTAGATTATTTTCAAAAGGCTGCTGAACTTAATCATGAAGATATTTTTGCACATTTTTACATAGCAAATATATATGATATTTTGGGACAAAAGGATATGTCACTTCAAGAATATCAAACAATATTGTCTATTGCTCCGGATTATAGTTGGGCATATTATAATATGGGCTCAATTGCTTATTCTGAGGGCAATACTGAGGCTGCTTTACAATATTTGATGAAAACATTGATGTATAATCATCACGATATTAAAGCAATTATTTTAATGGTTCAGATATATATTTCTCAACTTCGTTATACAGAAGCAATGGATACCATTATGCCATCATTAGAGGCTAATCCTCAAAACGGTGATTTGTTATATACATTATCTCAAATTTACAAATTGAAAGAAGATGACGAGAATTATGAAAGAACTTTAGCATCTGCGATTACTAATCATCAAACTTTAACTTTTCCATTAGAAAAGGTTCAAGCAGAATATTCTAAAATTAAGGCTAAGATGGATGAAGTAAGAACTGAACGAGCAGTAGAAGAACAAAGATTAGAACAAGAAAGAATATTAGCAGAACAACAGGCTAGGGCTGAACAACAGGCTATGGCTGAACAACAAGAAAATCAAGAAATAGCAGAAGATGAAAATTTTGATGAAGAACAAAGTTTTGAAGAAAATTCAGTTGATGATATGGAAAATTCTGAAGAACAACAAGAATATGATGATGTTGAAGAGTCTATAGATGATGACGATGAGTAGTTTGTACTAGGTATGTATATCCATATATTTGTTGAAATTACAAAATATCTATAGGGTCAACATCAATTGCCATTCTAATATCTTTAGGTAATTTTATAGATTTAAAGAATTTTGAAATAAATTGATGTCCTTTTTCGTGAAGTTTATTTTTAAGTAAGATTTGATAACGATATAAGCCGTTTAGTTTTTCTATAACACAATTTGATGGACCAAGTAGTTCTAAATGCTCATCAAAACCGTATTTATCAATAAGTTCAACAAGTCTATCTGCTATTTGTTCAATACATTTTTCTGCTCTATCATTATTGTCACAACTTAGTATTACACGAATTATTTGTGTAAATGGTGGATAAACGAATTCTTGTCTAGATTTAATTTCTGTATTGTAGAATTTTTTATAATCTTGTTCTCTAGCACTATCAAGAGCATAAAAATCAGGGTTATATGTTTGGAACAATACACGTCCTGTATATTCTCCTCGTCCGGCTCTACCTGCGACTTGTGTTAATAATTGGAAGCCTCTTTCTGCTGCTCTAAAATCAGGAAGATTGAAAGTTGAATCAGCACTGATTACGCCGACAAGGGTTACATTAGGGTTGTCTAGCCCTTTTGCAATCATTTGAGTCCCAATTAAAATATCTATTTCTTTATTTTGGAAACGATTTAAAATCTCTATGTGTGCATTTTTTTTAGTTAAAATGTCGCTGTCTATTCGAGCAATATTTACATCAGGATAGAGTTCTTTTAATAATACTTCAACTTTTTGAGAGCCAAGTCCAGCATTTCTTAATGCATCACTTCCACATTTAGGACAAACATCTGGCATTGATTCTACGTGATTACAATAGTGACATTTTAATAATCGTTCGTTTGCGTGCCAAATTAATGGTATTGCACAGTTCGGACATTCTATTACTTGTCCACAGGCTTTGCATTGAGTGGAAGTTGAAAAACCACGTCTGTTAATAAGTATAATTATTTGTTGCTTATCTTCTAATGTTTTTGAAATTGCTGTTTGTAATGGTTTAGATATTACACCACGATATGCAGGTCTAGCATATTCTTGCATATTGATAATATCAATTTTTGCCATCGGTGAATTATTAAATCTGTGTGGCATTTCAAATAGAGTATTATTATTTGATGCGTAATAATATGTCGCTACATCAGGTGTCGCTGAACCTAATATTAGTGGTGCTTTGTGAAATTGAGAAAGTTTTTGTGCAACAACTTTTGCATCATATCTTGGAGCGGGGTTTGTTTGTTTGTAAGAACTTTCGTGTTCTTCATCAATGATAATTAAACCAATATTTTGTAGTGGTGCAAATACTGCAGAACGAGCACCTGCTAAGATTTTTATGTCATTATTGTATAATCTTTGCCAAACATCATATTTTTCACCATCTGAGATGCTACTATGCCATATTGCTACATCGTGTATGCCGAATTTTCTTGCTATACGTTGTGTTAATTGTGATGCAAGTGCTATTTCAGGAGCTAAAAATAAAACATTTTTACCAGAATCTATTGTATCTTTTATTAGTTTAAAGTAAACTTCTGTTTTGCCGGAAGCAGTTACACCATGTAGCAAAATAGGATTTGGTGATTTTATTTTATTTTTAATTGCTTCGTAAGCATCTTTTTGTTCGCCTGATAATTCAGATAATGGTTCTAATGGTTTATCTTGAAAGATGCTTAGAGGATTTCTGTAGATGTTTTCTTCTACAATTTTTACACAACCGAGGCTATCAAGTTTTTTCATTGTAGTTCTAGTTGTTTTTGCTTTCTTTTCAAAATTTGTTAGTGATGTTTTGCCTTCTTGTTGTAATAGTTCTAGAATTTCTTTTTGACGTTTAGTAGCACCGTCAGTTGTTACAAATTCAACTGAATATTCTGTTTTTGAATTTTTATCAATAAGTTTTATTGGAATTGCTAAGTTTAAAACATTGATAATATCTGTGCAATAGTAGTTTGCAACCCATTCAAGTAGTTTGAAATATTTTAGTGTGAATAGTGGTTTTGAATCTAGAATGTCCTTTATTTTTTTAGGTTTGATTCCTTCTTGTATATAATCAGAGAACCCGACAATGAAAGCTTTTATTAAACCCTGACGGCCAAACGGCACTAAAACCGCTTGACCAATCTTTATGATATCTTTCATTTCGTCGGGTATTTTGTAACTGAAAGTTTTAACTCCCAATCCTTTAATATTTACAAGTACACTTGCATAATTCATTATTCAATAGCCATAAATTCTTTCATCGCTTCTTCTACTGCATCTCTAAGTGTTTCAAGACCTTCTGGAGCACAAGTAACACCTTTTTGAGTAGGTCTCCAAGTTTCACCACCATCGGTTGTGTAGAAAATTCTTAAATCTAAATAACTTCTGCCTTTATATTCGTTAATAGCGATTTGTAATCTTTCTCTTTCGCTTCTATCAACAGTTGCTAATAATTTTGATGAATCTGCCATATTTGTTTCTCCTATATTCTGAAATACAAGAGCATTATATCATTAAAACTAATCTTATGGCATAAAATTTACACTATTTCTATTGATTTATGAAGAAATTGTTTGTAGGATTAGTGATTTTTGATTCAAAGAAATTTGCTTCTTGAGGTGTAGTATTTGTTTGAATTTTTGACTGGATAATATTTTGTTGTGGTAATGCTGCTTTTGGTTGTGGTGAAGTATGGAAATTGTAATTACGTTTTCTAGAATTAACCATGCTTTTAGCAGCTTGTAAATTCAAAAATTTTAGAGTTTCTTTGACATTACTTTTTAGTGCAAGATGTTGTGTTATATTTGTACAAGCAACTTGCTCTGTATTTAGTAATAAAGAGTTATCAATGTAATCTTTAATTGTATTATGGCTTGCATAATAGTTTTGTGGCATTGTGTATAAATCATCAAGAGGGTTTGAAGTATCTTCTTGAGTTTCTTTTTCTTTTTTTGCTTCTTCTGATTCTTGTTCTTCAAACATTTTCATGAAAGCACCACCGCCACCGTTTCCACCACCGTCGCCGTTTGTAGCAAGGTTGTTAACGTTGTTGTTTGCGTATGCATCAGTATAACCATAATTGTTTGTGTAAGAAACTACCATTTTCCCACCTATATTTCACACTATATTTATAATGATATTTACGGCAAAATCAATAATTACTGTAAAAAATATTGAAAATATTTCTTAAATATCATATAAAAGGTTGAGAGGGTAATATTGTTTTTATTTTAATTAAATTCTTTATGAAACTATTTTGAATTATGTAAGTATTAGTAGGGTGTATGAAATGCACCAAGAGTATATAAAGTTTCTAATCTGTTATGAGTTGTCCATCAATTTGAACATCAAAGAAATCACTTTTTCTTAAATTGGAACCTTTTATTTTAAATGATTTAACTTTTAAATTCTTCAATCGTTTTGCTGTCGGTTTCTTATATTTTATATCGGGCTCTCTTTCGAATGGTTCAGGATTATGTGGTGCAAAAATAGAATCAAACTGTTTTGTTGCATTTTTACTAAAGATTGCATTGAAACCTATGTATTTTAAATTACCTAAATCTTCAACTACAGAATCTGTAAAATCCGCACTTCCTTCAATTCGTTCTAAATTCTTTAAACTTTTAATTTTATCATTAAAAGTTGCTTTTCCTCCAATGAATTTAAGATTACCTAAATCTTCAATTGATGAATAATTAAAGTTTGCATTTCCACCGATGTGTTCAAGTTTACCTAAATCTGTTATTTGAGAATCCCTAAAGTCAGCATGCCCACTAATATGTTTTAGTTTACCTAAACTTTTTAACTCAGCCATATCAGCTTTGAAACTTCCATCAATTTTTTCTAAATCACCTAAATCTGTCAAATTTGAACCACTTATATCAAGACCGTCATTTATATATTTTATTTTTCCTAATGTTTTTAGTTCGCAATTTGGAATAGTTGTATAACCACCGACACTTTCTAATTCTCCAGTATCAGTGAGTTTTGAACCATCTAAATTCATTTTACCTTCAATATGTTTTACTTTTTTGAAGATGGCATTTTCATTTACACCTAAATCTGCAGGCTTAATTCCACGTCCTGTGTGTTTTAAATCATAATGAGAAATTGTATAAAAACCGTCTTTATCTTCTTTTGTTTTTATATGGAAATAGTCTAGAATTTTAGGAAAATCATTGTTTTCTATTGCTGGTTGAAGCACTTTTTTCGCTTTTTCACACTCTGCCTTTTTTATTTCTGCATTTTCAAATTCATCAGTTGCTCTATAATCCAAGTTATAGTTGTTAGTTTCTATATGTTCTTTTGCATCTTCAAAATACTCTAATGGAATTTCACTATTGTTTTGTACTCCTTGAATTTCCACAATAGAATCTTCATAAAATCTTACACCTAATCTTGGTTTTCCGTTATCTAAAAGTATATGAAAATCCCCCTCTGATAGATATGGTTCTGCATTAAAACTATGTGTGCACCAGTTTTTGTGTGAAAGAGTCTTTAATTTATCAACATTTTTCTCGAAATTTTCTGGGTCATTTTCTTTAGATGGAATTATAATCCATTCTTTACCTTTACCATCTGCTTTTGTTTCATCAAAATATTGGTGTCGAAGTTTTGTCTTATATTCCTTTAATATGTTTATATTTTCTTCTTTATCAATATCTGACATTACATCAGCAAGAATGCCCTTATTCAGGCAAGGTGGTAATTCATCATTGTTTGGTGCTAAATCTTTTGTAATTGCAGACATTACTAATAATCCTGCAGAATTGTTGTACGCATCATTTTCTTTTGTTAAATAGTCGCCCCATTCTTTTATCAATGCTTTTCGTTGGATTATTGTTTCTTTTGAACGTCCTTCATAATCGGTTGTTAAAATCGTTTGAAGTTTTTCACCCGCCCAATCTTGTAAATCGTCATTTGTATTAAATTTCTCAATTGGTGCTTTAAATTTATCAATACACACTCTATCAATTCCTGAAAACTCTTGCTTTTTCATTGCACCAAAACTAACAGTATCTTGTTTTAAAGGTGATAAATTATTGTATTTTATCTTGCAAGATTGTCTATTTTGTTGGTGATTCAAAATATTTGGTGTTGTAGAAAATGGGTTTATACGCATATTTATATAATGCAAATAAAAATTTTAATTGCTAGAATATTAATATTCATAAAATTTTTTTATTTATATTTAACAAAATTTTATCGTCTTACGTTTTTACCAATAATTTCAGATACCCAAGGAATATAACTATATTGTCCTTGAAATGCTGTTAGGCATAAATATAAAATTATAAGTGATACAGTTGCTGTGACGATAGAAAAACGACCAATTATTATCTGTGCATTGAAATAGAACAATAATTTTAATACTAATATATTTATCAATGGTATAAAACTTAAAATTTGTACAATTAATGATATAAATACTGACAACAACCAATATCCCATTACTAAAAAGAATGATTGGAATATATGGTATTGCAAGAATGGTGTTAATTTTACAAATTTTAATGCAACAAGTATAAGGTATATAAAGCCTATTAATCCAAAAGTAATATAATTTGCAACTACAATCAGTCTTTCAAACAAAGTTGGAAGCGAGTTATGTTCTCTAAAATTCGGCAACTACTTCGTCCTTTCTACTTTCTTCAATATAATCTTCAATAACTTGAATATAAACAAGTTTAAATTCATCGTTTTCAGGGCTTAGACCAACTGCTGCTTTATACGAATAAATAGAACGTTCAATTTCATTATTCATATAATATGTGTTTGCAATCAAGATATACAAATCTGGATCTAATTGTGAAATTTTTAAGGCTTCTTTGTATTCAGCCTCAGCTTCAGCGAATTTTCTTTGGTTAGAATACATATTACCTAACAAAATGTGTGCCTTTGATTGGTCTGGCTCTAGTTTGATTGCTTTTTTATATAATTCAATTGCTTCGTCATAATGACCAAAATCTGATTTTGAAATAGCATAACAAATGTATGCTCTGTATAGACTGTCACCTGTTAGTTTTAAGGCTTTTTCAAAGTATTGATTTGCTCTTGCTTCATCTTTTTTTAACGACAATGTATTTGCAAGACATAACGCAACTGTTTGATTATCAGGTTCTAGGCTGAAAACTTGGCTATAATATTTAAAAGCACCATCATAATCGAACAATTTGAAACATACATTACCTAAATCAACCAATGCTGTAAGGTTTTGTGGATCAAGTGACAATGCTTTTTCGTAATATGCTTTTGCTTCAACGTAGTCTTCAAAATCGTGATACAAAAGTGCAATTGAGTTATAAATTTCAGGTTCTGTTGAAACGAAATCAAGAGTTCTATTATACCAACGTAATGCTTTTGAGAAATTCTTCATTTCTGCATAAGTGTTGGCTAAATTATAATAAACAAGGTAGTTACTTGGGTTTACAACCATTGCTCTTTCAAAGTATTTAAGAGCCTTTCTATATTCTTTTTCAAAATAGTAGATGCTACCAATATTTAAAATTGCTTGCTCGTCTTGTGCATCGATAGATAATAATGTTTCATAAACAGAAACAACTTTATCGTAATCTTCTTGCATTGCATAATACTTTGCTAATTCATGATATAGTTCAGTATTTTTAGGATCTCTTGCCATTGCAAGAACAACTTTTTGTATCGATTTTTTTATATCTTCTTGATTTTCCATAGTTAAATTTTACCGTATTATCTTGTTTTCGTAAAGTACTTATTTATATTCTGAATATTCTTCAGATTCTTTCATCCACTCATCAGATGAAATACTAAATGCATGATTCCAAAATTTTTCAATTGCATAAGTTTCACGTTCTTCTTTGTGCAATATGTGAACTACTACATCGCTATAATCTAATAGATTCCATCTGTTTCGTTGGTCATTTTCTATACGACTTGGTTGTCGTTCAAAAAATTCTTTTATTTTTAGTTTTACAGTTTCTGTTAGTGCTTTTACCTGAGTGCTTGCTTCTGCAGAACAAATGACGAAATAATCCGCAAAAGATGAAACGTTACTAATATTTAATATCGTAATATCTTTTCCTAATTTTTCGTCTAAAACTCTGGCAATAACACATGCCAGTTTATAAGAATTAATATCTTTCATTATAACCTTTCATCTTCTAATTCTGTAATTAAACTTATTCTTCTTTTGTGTCGTTCGCCATTAGAAAACTCTGTTTCTAACCAAATTTTAACAATATCAAGAGCCAAATCTTGACCAGTAACACGTTCACCCAAACATAATACATTAGAATTGTTATGTTCACGTGTCATTCTTGCAGAGAATGTATCTCCACAAAGTGCTGCTCTGATACCCTTAACTTTGTTTGCAGCAATAGACATTCCAATACCCGTACCACAGATTAAAATGCCTTTTGAACCTGTTTCTAAAACTTTTTTTGTTAGTTTTGATGCGATAACTGGATAATCACAAGAGTCTTCTGAATATGTTCCAACATCTTCTGTTGTGTATCCTAAATCTTCTAAGAACTTAATAACAGCAGCTTTTAAATGAAAACCACCGTGATCAGAACCAATAATAACTTCCATCTGACTTCCTTTAATTTACGTAAACTACATATATATTGTAACAAAAACTTAACATTTTTCAAGTTTTATTAAAGATTTATCGTCAATTTACCGTAGATATAAGTGTTAAGATTGAGATTGATTAGAGGTGAAGGGTATGGACAAGTATTTTAACGTTGATGTGGATGAGATGATGGTTGAGTATGCAGAAATGACAGGTTTTAATTTTAATTCGCAAGCGTTTAAAGATATTAAAAGAGAAGTAGGGGAGTATGCTAAACAACCTTACACTTTTAAATATGGTAATTATGATATGGTAGATTTTATGCATTCATTATGTCAAGGAGCATAGTATGAATAAAAAGGATTTTGAAAACGGTTGTTTTTCCGGAGATTGGACAGAATTTGAACAACAGCATAATTTTACTCAGAAACAACGTAAAGATTTAGCAATATTACTAATAGAATTGGAGGATATGAAAAAAAGTTATAATAAGATAATCGAAAAGAAAAATAGATTGAATAATTTAATGAAATTTTATAACGGAGGTATTGCAACAGAACACTAATTGAAATAAATAATTAAATAGCGAGAATTGTATGGCATCGTATATGCGGTGCCATATTTAATTTTGTTTAAAGTTCATTTAATCACCAAAGATGTAGAATGGTACATCATTTTTTAGTGCGTAATCTTTTAAAAATTCAGTTCTTAGATTATTTTCTTCTAAAAACTCTAACGGTTTTTCTATATTCTTTTCTTCATTCATTTCATAGGCAAACACACCCATTACAGTTTTTGGGTTAGAAATATACATTTCGTTATAAGAACGGTTACCTTTTCTATGGTTAGAATTTATTGTTGCGAGTTTTTTTATGATTTTTTCTTGAAGTTCTTTCGGTTGAATTTCTGTCATTTGTTTATCTTTATTTTTTTTATAGAATTTTACATATTCTTCATCACTCATGCCAGTTTCTTCTTTAATTAAATCAGAGATATATTTTCTATCTGATTCTCTGTATCCATCAAAGATGTATCCATCTTTAAAATTATCAATTGATTTACCACAGCCAGAACCAGCATCTGTATTACCGCCACCATAAACATAATCTGCAGGGACATCTAATATTATACCTTGCGGTCTAAAGAATCTGTACTTTGTTTCAGGGCGTTCAGCATAACTTACAGATAACAATGCATCTGAATTTGGAAGTGCAAATGCATCAAATTTTGCAAGTTGGTTTGCATAATCAAGTCCGTGTACAAAGAACTTTATGTTTCCTGTTTCTGTTTCTGTTTCAACTTGTTTTCGGTCGATATTATCAATTGCTTTTGCTTTTATGCCACGACTTTTCGAGCCTTTTGGAAAACCTAGTTGTTCCCAATTTTCGACTTCATTGAATTTTACGACAACAAGACCTGATTTATCTTTATAAACTCCTTTAATATTTGTACTGCCATCATCATTTACAAATGTTATATGTTTTTCTATTTCACTTGTTTTTGGCATTTTGGTTACAGGTAACAATGGTTGTGATTTTTTTAATTCATTTATGTAATCATCTATTTTAGCAATTGAACTATCATAAGTTTCTTTTAAATTATTTTTAGTAATAGAAGTTTCTTTTAATGACTCAATATTTGCTTTAGTTAAAATCGTTTCCAATTCAAAGTTATTATTTTGTTGTAAGTCAAATGCAACTGATTGCATTGCTTTTGTTTTCTCGGCATTTAAGTCTTTTGAATTTATATTATCTATCCAATTTTGATTTTTTATCATTGTATATAATTTTATTTGTTCTTCTTTTGATAGTTTGAATTTCTTTGTGATAAAGTGTGTATCAAAACTACTTTCATTAGGATTGGTTATATCTTTAAAACCTTCTGCTTTTGCAATATTTTGCATTAAGGCACTTAATAAAAGTATTTTTTTATCTGAACTGTTTAATTTTTCAAATTTATCAGATTGAGAAATTTTTTGAATCACTTTTAATGATTGCTTTAAAAGGTCATAATTCATATCGTCATCACCTTTTTTATCAATATTTGTTCTTAATTCAGGTAATGTATCAACAAGATTGTTAATTAGTTCTTCAATGGATTTATTGTTTGAATGTATTTTGTTGTTTTCAGAGAATTTAATAACATTTTTTCTTAAATCTTCAATAACTTTTTGAGTTTTTGGATTTTTGATTTCTGCCAACTTTTTACCATTATTAAGATTTACTGGATAACCAACAATTGCATATCCTGTTTCATTATTAGGGTTTTTGTGAAGTTCAAAACCATAGTAATCAAAAACTTTTTGTTTTTCTGTATTTGAAAGAGTTGAGTTATCTATCTTATCAAGTACATCGTTTATAAATTCATTTTTTGAGTATTCTTGAGATATTTCAAGTTCGTCAAATTCGTTATTATCCATATCTTTAAGTGTATTAGATAAATTATAAAGAGTTTTGTTGAATTCATTTATTTTATCATTGCTTAAATCGTTTGTTTCAATACCAATTGATTTTACAATATCTGGTAAAATTGAACAATATTCTTCTGCTGTTGTTGGTATCAGTGGATAATATTCTTTGATTTTAGGTGAAAGTCCTAACAAATCGGCATTTGTTGATATTAAATCTTTCAACATTTCTTTTTTACCAGCAATAGATATTTCATTTAAATTTTCTACTTGATACAAATATTTGAATTGTGATGCCGCAATTATACCAGTACCATTTAATAGATTTATGACATCTCCTATTTTATTTTTAAGGTCTTTAAAGTCTTTGTATGAAACGTTTTCAGTAATATTATTTATTTCTGTTGCATCTAATTCTGAATTTTCATCTTCTGGATTTTTTAATGCTAATAATTCATTTACATAATCTTTTCCATATTCATCACTAGTTTTAAGCAATATAGTTAAATTTTGAGCATTAAATCTAAAATCTGTATTATTAGATTTTTTCATTTTTGCTAATTCTAATAAATACTCTTTATCTTTAAATTCGTGGTTTACTAAATTTCTGATATCATAAGCATTAAATCTTCTTGTTAAGTTACCTTTTTTGTCTTTAGCTTTTATATTACGCAAATTATCTGTTAAATGTTTATCAATTTGTGAACATTGAGTTAAAGTAAGTATTTCATCGCCATTTAGGTTGATATGAAATGAATTTTTGTCATTTTCATTGATTAATGTAGTTGTATATTCAGAATCAATCTCATTAGCCTTAATAATATTTTTTATATCTCCAGAACCATACATTGGAAATTCTCTATTATCCGAATATCGTATATTTTTGTTTAATAATTCATCGAAAAGAGGCTTGTTTTTCTTTTCTGATTCTAATAGTTGTCCAATATCGTATGGAGATTCAAATCGTAATCGTTCATTATTATTAAATTGTGAAGGTACTTTAAAATTCATAAATTTAATAATATCTTCTTTTGGGTAGTCTTTTCTTAAGTTTAAGAACTGAACAATGGAATCTGCGTTGTATTTTGGTCTAACATTACCATCATGATTTACCATTGTTGAATTTAAAAGTTTTTGCGTAAAATCTTTATCAATTTCTGATGCTTTGACAATTTCTTTTATATCAAAAGTGCTTGAAAATCTTGTATAATATTCGATTTGATTTTTATAATTTTTCTCTTTAATTTTAGCATTTATAAGATATTTTGTTAAATTTAAATCTATTGCTGCTGCTTCTGCTAAATTCTCGATTTCTATTGAGTTATATATATTTCTTATTGAACCATATTTATCTTCTTTTTTATTAATAATGTCTAATAAAAATTCTTTGTTTTCAGGAGGATTATCTAATATTTTTTTAATTTGACGGTTTGAAAATTTTGAATATTTACTACCATCATATTGAGTTTCTTCCATGTTTAGTAAAGCAACGGCAAAATCTCTTTTTGATTTAGGTAGTTTTACCAAATATTTCGCAAATTCTGCATCGTCTATTCTGTACTGATTTTGATTATATTCATTCGTATATTTTAAATTTATAAGATAATTAGTAAAATCTTTATCTATTTGAGCACAATCAATCAGACCTGGAATAGCATCAATATCAAATCGACTAGAACCTCTATCATCAAATTCATCTTGTTTATTAAGTAATTCTATAGTGTAATCTTTATCTTTCTGTCCAGCTTTTACCAAAGAAGAAAGGTCTTTTCCATTATAAAGTCTGTAGTAACCTTTTTTATTCTTTAAATTTAAAAGAGTTTCAGTAAAATCCTTATCAAAATGCAAAGACTCGACAACTGAGATAATGCTGTCAGCATCACGCATTCGCCAATTATTATTTTTATCTTTTAAATTCACAACATATTTTGTTGTCTCTTTATCATTTTGATAAGACTTTATTATATTATTTATACCAATAAAATCTCCATTAAATCTACTAGAATAATCACCATCGCTTTCAGGATATCTTCGTTGTGCAAACAATTCAAGTGCATAGTTTAATTCTTCATCATTTTTAACTGTATCAGCTATTTTAAAAAGATTCTTTTTATATTCTCCAGATAAACCAGATGGTTTTGCTATTTCTTCATATAAAACAGTTTTGTTGTAACCATTTGAATCTTGGTAAAATTCATAAGGTAAGTTGTATATGTCAACATTATTATCTTTAATGTATTTTAGAACTTTGTTATAGTTTTTTATATCGCCTTCACCATTATGCACTATTTGATGAAATAAATAATCATTGAATGCAAGATTATTCTTTTTAAATTCAGATTTTAAACTATACGAATGCAATGCTTCTTTGTAATCATTATTAGTTACTGATAAGTAGTTAGTGTCACCATATCTTAAATTGTTAGTACCTTTGTTTAATTCTATTAGTTTGGTGATACCTTTTATATCAAATCTGTTTTCTTTTGATTTAGTATATAGAAATTCAAACAATTTATCTGTATCAACGTCACCATAATCATTTTGTGAAATGATATTACAGATATTTGCAATGTCTGACATAAGTTCAGTATTATCACTAGTAGGCATGTATTTTATGCCAAGTTTTTTACTTTCAGGAGTTAATGAATTGACGTATTCTTGAACACTTTTAATATCATCACGATTGATGAAATTTTCTATTTCAGTTTTAGTGATTTTTTGTTTATCATCTGATGTTGATAAATCAATAGGATATTCATTTAAAACAGAGTCTATTTGGGACATAGATTTAGAAAAATTTTTTAATGACAATTCTGGACTATCAAAATTGGTGAAAGTTGATATATCAACTTTTTTATTATCTTTAAAGTCTTTTAATTGTTCTATATATTTATTAACGTTTTCTTCTGACAAATCCTTATCATCACCAATAAATTTAAATTTTAGTGGACTTAATTTTTGTTCGGGATTTAGAACATTATTTATTTTTCTTATTGCATTTGCATTGTAATAAGATAAACCCTCTAGGTTAGATGCTCTTAGCATATCGAAAGCATCATGTTTTTCTAGATTACCTTTTGCAAGGTATATTAATGGTAATTTTTCTAAAAATATATCTCTATTATCAGCATCTGTAATTCTACTAAGCAATTCATAAGAATCATCAATATCAAAATTTATATATTTTTTAAGAGCATCATAATTTTTCTGATTAAAAAACGAAAAATCGGAATTCTGCAAACTTTCATCAATAAATTGTAATTTTTCTTCTGGTGAATAGGTTTTAAATTCGTTTATGGCTTCTTCTCTTTCAGTTTTAAAATCATCAATATCTAAATACTGTTTTAAACCTGAAATGTTTTTCTGCAACACTGGATTATCTAAATCTATTTTAGAAATATCATCATCTGTATAAGAAAGTTCTTTTAAAAATTCTATTGCTTCTTTTTTTGATATAGGTTTGTTTTTGACAAATTTTATAGGTTTTAAATCTTCTTTTCTTAACTCTGGTAAAGGTTCTTTATCTTCGGTTTTGTTCGTGTTTCTACCACGAAAAATTACTTGACTTCTACCTATATATTCAGCAGGATTAGGAGAGTTGACAAAATCTTTTGAATTATCAACTTGTTGTTCATTCGTATTAGTTTCATTTTGTTTTATACGAAGATTCTTCGTAATATGTATATTATTATTTACTTGCATAAAACAACCTAATCTTATATACCTACTTTTTGTAGAACGGACTTATTGTGAATATCTTTAAGAATAATGGGTGTATTTTTACAATAATTAACAAAAACTTTGCATATTTACTATTTGATAAAAATTCGATAGAATATATGCAAGAGAGTTTAAAACATTTGAGTTTAATAAGGTTTTAAATTTTGAGTATAATAGGAACATAAAAAGATAAAATATAATAATACAAAAGGAGAGGTGTCCGAGTGGTTTAAGGTGCAAACCTGGAACGTTTGTGTGAGGGAAACCTCACCGCGGGTTCGAATCCCGCCCTCTCCGAATAAAAAAGACCTTTATTCAAAGGTCTTTTTTGTATTGTTTATTGTAATTTATTGAGTGGTTTGATTACTTCGGACAGTCCATTTTGAAATTTTGCTTCAAAAAAGTGCCAAAAAATTAGGGAAAAATTTTTTCAAAATTCCTGTGGCATGAGTTAAAAGTTCTTGAAATAGAATAGGAACAACCAATCGAAATTGTCCAATTATTGAAGAAAAGTCAAAACTTCACCATCTGTAGGTATCAGTAAATTATTTATATTATTATTGCTTTTAAAATCTTCTAATTCTTTTCTCGTAACTGTTAAATGGCTTACAGCATCCATGTGGCTTGCTATTATGGTTGCATTTTTAGAATTTTTTAAAACTTCTTTTAAATCATCAATGTTCATAATTAAGCGTTCACCATTTAATACAGTTGCTGCACAAGCATTGACTACAACTACATCTGGAGAATATTTACTTAAGGCTTCTTTTACTTCTCCGCACCAAATCGTATCACCAGCAATATAAAGAGTTTTTTCTTGTTCAGCATTGAAAACAATACCCATTGCATCGTAAGGCATTCCAATTGAATCACATAAAGGTTTTAAAATTTCTCTTTTTCCATGTTGTGTATGAGTTTTATATAAAGTTATATTTCTAAAGTTTGTACCTTGTTCTGCTAAAATTTCAACATCTTTAAAACCTTTTGATAATATAAAGTTTTTATCAAATTCTGATTGAACAAATATTTTAAGATTTTTATCTATTGCATGTTCTGCATATTCGTCCCAATGATCCGGGTGAATATGAGTGATGATAACAGAATCTACATTTACAATTTTATCAATAGAAAAAGGTAATTCTACTCTCGGTTGTCGAATTTCAGAATTAACGGCTGTTTCAAAACCTGGCATATAACCTTTTGGTCCAAGCCAAGGATCTATTAAAAATCTTGTATTGTCGTATTCTATAATTAATGTAGCATTTCTAATTTGAGTAATTTTCATATAATCATCTCCTTTTTTGACAATATTAAATTCTTATTTACTTTTTTTCAAGAATGCACTATTTTGTATAATATATACATTAAAGTATAATAGTTACCAAAAGGTTAGTTTGGAGTTTTAAATGAGTAAACAAAGACAAGATGAATACAAATGTCCACTTGAGGTTACAATGGAGATTATTGGAGGAAAATACAAAGGGGTTATAATTGGTCATCTTATTGATAAAATTCTGAGATATAACGAATTACAAAAATTAATTTCTCACGCAACTCCTAAAATGTTAATACAGCAATTAAAGGAATTGGAAGCAGACGGAATTATTCAAAGAAAATTGTATCCTGTTGTTCCACCTAAAACAGAATATTCATTGACTGAACGTGGAAAAAGATTAATCCCATCTATTATTGAATTAAACAAATGGGGACTTGCTTACTTAAAAGAAATGAACATTCCTTGTAAATATAAAGAAGAATAATATAATATTTGATATTACAAATAAAAAATGTTCTAAGCACATATTTGTTTTCAATATCACGAGTAAAAATTGTTGATATGATTTTATTTAAAGGCTTTTTGATAATCCTGCAACCATTTTTGTTTTGTTATTTTGAACATAGATTTTATCTTCATCTTTTAGAACGGCATTATGAATGTCTTTTAATATCCTTTACTGCTTTTCCCTCGAACTTAAGCAATTAGAGAAATTTTGTCTAAATTCTATCAATTTATATTCCGAAAATATTTTTAATTTTATAAAACCTTTTGCCCTAAATAATCAAACCAAGTGTTACAAGAAATTATTTCATGTGTTCTTTTACATTTATACGTTTTTTGGGTTTGGTTCTGTTTTTGGTTTTACGTCTGCATTTGGCTTAGTGTTTGGGTTTGCTTTTGTGGCTCTATGATTTTTAATAGCAGATCCTATTATTGTTCCTACACAACCGGCAACAGCACCAGCAATAGCACCTTTTACAAGATTTTTAGGAATTGCTTTTTTGATTTCTGCAATTGATTCATTCAATTGTTTTTCTATTTGTTTAAACATATTCTCATCTTTAAATTGTTGTATAAATGTATCTTTATCTGGAATAAATCCTTTAGTATTTTGTATATCAATGTAAGAAAAGGTTCCCATTGCTGCTGCTCCACCTGCCGCACCAATTCCAGTCCCTATCAATCCTTTTTTAACATAAGATGATTTGTTATTTTGTTGTACATTTTGATTGATACTTGAAATAGACATTGAAACCTTCATTCTTTTTTATTATTTATGCCTGTATCAAAACTGTTGAATAAAAAGTTTTGTTAGAAAACGTGTATAT
>ERZ1034925.197-NODE-197-length-32093-cov-9.159623_pt1 | contig 32093 bp, 28 predicted proteins | sample MGYA00520687_ERZ1034925 | MGnify/ENA primary metagenome ERZ1034925 (study PRJEB33766, sample SAMN09781758) | gut metagenome | biome: gut microbiome | host: Homo sapiens | place: Madagascar | study: EMG produced TPA metagenomics assembly of the PRJNA485056 data set... | reverse complement strand
TATTAAAAATTTTGAAAAAAAAGATGAAAAATATATTTATTACAATGGCAAAAAACTTGTAAACCTTTCTTCAAACAACTATCTTGGTTTTGCAGACAATAAAAAAATCACAGAAGAGTTTTTGAGCGAGGTTGGAAGCAAATACTCCTTCGGCAGCGCATCTGCAAGACTTTTGACTGGGACATTACCGGTTTACAAAGAGTTGGAAGATTTAATTTCGCACATTTTTAGCAAAGAAAAAACATTGCTGTTTAACAGCGGCTATCACGCAAACGTCGGCATAAACAGCTGTATTGCCGGCAAAGGTGACGTTATATTCTCGGACAAATTGAACCATGCCAGCATAATTGATGGAATGCGACTATCTGAGGGCAAATTTTTCAGATTTCCACACAAAAATATGAAAGCGTTGGAAAAACTTTTAACAAGAGAGCGGAAAAACTTTAACAACGCCATAATCGTTTCTGAGAGTATATTTTCAATGGACGGCGACATTGCAGACATCGAAAAACTCGTCGAACTTAAAGAAAAATTTAATTGCATTTTGGTACTTGATGAAGCTCACGCATTTGGCGTTTTTGGACAAAACGGACTCGGAGTAACCGAAAAACTTGGAATTACAGATAAAGTTGACATAATTGTCGGAACTTTCGGAAAAGCAATAGGCTCAATGGGTGCATTTGCAACAGGCAGCCAAACATTAGTTGATTACCTTACGAACAAAGCACGTTCGTTCATTTTTTCAACCGCTTTACCGCCGATAAATATCGCTTTTTCAAAGTGGATTATTGAAAATAAACTACCACATACTCTTGAAAAACGGCAAAAAATGTTATCTATTGGACAAAAAGCAGGTAGCGAAAGTCACATTATACCGGTTATTATTGGCGGAAACAAAGAAACCGTCGACACTTGCGAAATTCTTTTCCACAACGGATTTTTTACCCTTCCAATAAGACCGCCTACCGTTCCCGAAGGTACATCAAGATTAAGATTATCGCTCACAACAGACATTACTGAAAAGGAACTTTTTGATGCAATTTCATTGGCTAAACAAACAAAATAAAGAAAATTTAATCATATTTTTTGCCGGTTGGAGTTTTGACGAAACTCCATTCAAATTCCTAGATTGCGGGAATTTTGACGTAATAATAATGTATGATTATAACAAACTCGATTTACCCAAAATAGATTTTAGTAATTATAAAAATATTAACCTAATTGCTTGGTCAATGGGGGTTTTCGTAGCTTATTTATTAAAAGACGAATTACCGAAGTTTTCAAAAAAAATAGCCATTAATGGGACTGCAAAACCTGTTGATGACGATTTTGGAATTCCTCAAAAACCGTTCCTTTTGACACTTAGACACGCAAAAACAGGATTAGAAGGAAAATTCTACCAAAACATATTCAACAGCAATGAAGAATTTGAAAAATATATAAAAACACCTGTAAAACGCACAATTGAAAACAGAGAAACAGAGCTTAAAGCTCTTTACGAAAAAATTAAGACAACAGAAATTAATTACACCCATTTTTATGATAAAGCATTAATTTCTACTCACGACAAAATTATTCCAACAAAAAATCAAGTAAATTTCTGGCAAGAAAATTCTAAGATTGAAATGCTTGAAAGCGGACACTTTCCGTATTATAATTTCAAAAGTTGGAATGAGATATTATGCAAGTAAACTCTAAAATCATAAAAAAACAGTTTGAAAAAAGTTTTGAAACCTACGACCAAAACGCCATCGTTCAACAACTTATGGCGAAAAAACTCGTATCTGCACTTATTGAAACAGGTTCAAATTTTGACACTGTGCTGGAACTCGGTTGCGGAACAGGAATTCTCACACGAGAACTGATAAATTCTATCAAATTCAAAACTTTTTTAGCAAACGATTTGGTCGAAAAATCCAAAATTTATATTGATAAAATTATACCAAATACGAAATTTTATCTTGGCAATGCTATAAAAATAAAGCCGTCACAAAAACTTGATTTAATTGTTTCGAACGCAATGTTTCAGTGGTTTAACAATCTTGAAAACGTAAGTTCTCATTGCAAAAACATCTTAAACAAAGATGGAATTCTCGCTTTTTCAACATTTTCCGCCGGAAATTACAAGGAAATCGAAGCATTGTCAGGGCTTTCGTTATCTTATAAAAGTTTTGACGAGATAAAAAATATTTTTGAAAAGGATTTTGAAATTCTGCATTCTGAAGAATTCACAAAAACGTTACAATTTTCAAGTCCGTTGGAGCTTTTGGCACATATGAAAACAACCGGCGTAAACTCTCTGACTGCACAACATTGGACCTTCAAAGAAGTCAAAAATTTTTGTGACAACTATAAAGAAAAATTTCCTGATATCACATTGACTTATTCGCCTGTGATTGTTGTTTGTAGAAAGAAATAATTTTTGACATTAAGTAAATATGTATGAATTAAGTGTTCAGAATGCCGATTAATCGCTGCAATTTTTTGTTATTATTGTAATTGGTTACGTATATAAGAGCTTTTCAACCCCGAATTAAAATTTACTAAAAGATAAATAAACCCAATTACGTATTCAACTTTGTAAAAAAAAAACATATAATCTTTACATAATTTCATGTTTATTATTACATGTGGATAAAAGGACGGAAAATATTGCTAAATAACTTTGAAAGCTTTGATAATTCTGAAACATCAGCGAGAAAATCGGCTCTTATTCAAGAGAGAATTGGACTCGTTTCAACTCACATGTATAAACAATTTTTGGACTATCAACACGCAAATATCAACACAAATGAGATTTTTGCAAGAATGATAGACAACCTTCAAATCGTTGTAGATACGTTGAAAGAGGCTTTTTCTTCCAGAAACATCACAACTCAAAACATTTACGTTGATACAGATCCGCAAAAATCTGTTGTTATCGTCAATATTTTATGGCACAAAATGAGCTTTACAACTCGTTGTAATTATCAACCGCAAGCTCTTTATCGTGAAGGCGGTCAACATTTGCTTTCAAGCAGAATTATGGCTATTAAAGGCAACTATAACGAGCTTATGAAAGGGGTTACAGACCATGACGAAGAAATGGTTAAACTTCTTGATAATGAAGTTGCATCATTATTTATTCCGCCTGAATCAACTCAAAATTCAATCATGAAAATTCGTCACTTGCCAAATAGAGAGTTTTATCTAAACCAAGTAGATGCGCCAAGAGAATTCGTCTTGAAAGTCGTTGAAACAATTTGTGGCGGAGGTTTTTACCACGAAGAAGGCGCTAGAAAAAGCTTTAATATTTAGGAAATTAAAGTTTTTGGCGAGAAATTTTTCGTATAAATAGGGCTTAACCTTCATCAATAGAGATTTTTGAGGAAACTTCCGCAACAATTCGCTGAACATCTGCTCCGCCAATTGCGACTTCCAAAATCAAAGGGGCATGAATTAGCACGGTTTCTGAATAATCCATCGTATCAACATCAATCACGTTGAATTCGATAAAATCTTCTCCTGCATAAATCAGTTTTCCATATTCTCCACCTGTTGCCCATTTGATAAACATGTACTGATTTTCATACTCTTTCAGCTTTTCCACTAATCTCATTTAAACTTCCCTAAAAATGTATTACACTATATATTGTAGCGATTTATTCACATAAGTCAAGAAAGACATAAAAAAAAGTCACACATCTTGCGTGACTTTGAACAATAATCTTGGGAGGAGATTTGGGGATAGTTGTACATGCATGATAATTCAAGCATGAAAAATTCGTCACACATGTTGTCAAAAATTTTACAAAACTTCACAGTTGCTTGATTTTGTGTTATAATAGTGGTTGAGGTAAAGACATGAAAATTCTTATTATAAACGGCGTAAATATGAATATGCTTGGCTTTCGGGAACCTGAAAAGTATGGAAGCATGACTTTGAAAGATTTAGAAAAAGATTTGTACGCATATTCATTCAAACTTGGAGTTGATATTGAAACATTCCAAAGCAATTTTGAAGGTGAAATTGTTGAAAAAATTCACTCTGCAAAAGAGAATTTTGACGGAATTGTAATTAATGCAGGCGCTTATACACACACAAGTGTTGCAATTCGAGATGCAATTTCTGCAGTAAACCTTCCGGTTGTCGAAGTTCACATGACAAATATCTACAGGCGTGAAGAATTCAGACATCATTCTTACCTTGCACCGGTTTGTGTTGGACAAATTTCAGGTTTTGGAGCAAACAGCTACAAACTCGGATTAAGCGCAGTTGTTGAATACATTAAAACGTCTATAAAAGAATAATTTATTTGGTTAAACGGTGAAAAACCGCACCTAACCTTTGATAAAGGTACACATCTGTTGTTTGAGCAGAGTGATAATATTTAGACATATAAGTTTTTGGTTGTAAACCTAAAGCATACTTAATTTTATCCCAAAAAGTAGGTTTGTCTTTTTTCACAGAGACCTTCAATCTGTAAACAGGTCTATGATTTACAGCATACTTACGCATATTCTTGGCAAGTTTATACTCTTCTCGTTCTTTTTCAAACATTTCTGCGGTTATTGAATACTTTTTAACAGCCTTTCTAACTGCATTATGAGCAATAAATCTACCTTCTGTACCAAGAGGCCAAACACCTTTCATTAAAATAGTTCCTGTAAAATTAGGGGATTTTTTTTGTGTTAAGTTATTTTTATTACTGTTAAAACTAGAGTTAATTGAATTTACCTTCATTTTTACTATTCCTTATAAAACTAAAATTTATCAAATAAAATCTTTTATATTAAAATTCTAACATGAAAAATTTTGCTATCTTAATTTATTCTGAGAATAAAGTTCATACCAATATTGTTTCAGAGGACTACATGTCTAGTGCCCTCAGCCTACGATCCGAAGTCTAAAAAATCTTAACCACTTGACAAGTGTAGTATAATTAAATTATGAAGACTAAAAAGATTTTTTGCCTGCTGGCTTTATTACTTATTTTTTTGCTTGCAGGAAACACAAACACACTAGCTATAGAAGATGACGAGGACGAACTATTTAACAACCCCATTGAAATCAAAAGCGGGATTGAAGTTTCAGTCTTTGATTGCGTTGCCTCTGCATTCAAAAACAGTCCTCGAATTAGAAAACAAAAATATAACCTTGATATCGCAAAAAGTAATCTTGGAATTGCTCGTGCACAATACTTTCCCGTAATCAATGCCGGCGCAGGATTTTACAACGAAAATAATTCTGACAACATATATTACAATTCGCACTACCGAGAACTTCCGACAGTTGGAGTCACAGTCAACAAGCTCGTTTGGAACTTTGGCAAAACAACCGCTTATATAAAAATGGAAGATTTTTACAAAATCGGTGCAGAGTATGAGTTTATGGACAGCTTGTGTTCAACCCTTTTCGATGTAAAAGCAAAATATTACGCACTTTTGAGAGCAAAAGCAATGTTACAAATTGCTCAAAATAATGTTGCAATCAACGAAAACATAGTTAAACTTGCCAAGAAAAATCCAGACATAACAACGGCAAAAACACATTTGAGTGAAGCCAAAATTCAACTTATTGATGCTCAAAACGATTACAAAAACGCAAAACTCGATTTAGATAATGCAATGTTCATTGAAGGTCAACCGGATTACACCATAAAAACGACTCCAACATTCGCATTTGACAACAATTTTGTCTACAAAGACAAGTCTACTAATAACATTAAAGATTTTACACCTGAGCCATTCAGTTTCCCGATGAACGACGCTGTACAAATAGCTTACGACAACAGTCCGGATTTGAATGTTCTAATCGCCACAAAACATGCAATGGAGCAATCTCTTTTATACATAAAACGCTCGTATTTTCCTGATTTGACAGCGAATGCCGGTTACAACTTCTACAACACAAATCAAACAACAGACAACGGATTTCACGTTGGCGTAAACCTTAATTCTTCCGTTAATCTTATGGAATTAAAACATAGTATAAAAGGGGCTGATGCACAGGTAAACCTTGCGGATAATGAAATTTCTCTGTTTAAAAAAGATTTGTATTTTGAGGTAAAACGAGCTTTCAACAACGTTGAAAGAGCAGAAAAAGATATTCCAATAGCAAAAACTGAAGTTTTGCAATCTTTAGAAAACTTTGATGTTGTAGAAAAAAAATATGTTGCAGGAGAGGTAAATTACCTTGCAATGCTAAATGCAAGACGTGACTACACATCAGCTTTGACAGCTTATGTAAACAGTCTTTATGACTATAATATAGCGTTAATTCAGGTGGAGATGGCAATGCACTATCATATTGTCGACATTCACCACAAATCAGAGCACGCAATGCATTACCACTCTGCAGAATTGATTGAGCACCTGAACAAGGTTCTTGGTTGCGACGAGCACGAGGAAAAGAAAATTCGAAAGGGCAAACAAAATTTGTAATTGTAGGACTTTTTGTTTGTAATAAAATTAAATTATGCTGATAAGTATTTTGAACAAGATTAATGAAATAAATGAAGGAATGTTTGCAGGCTTTGACGGTGTTATCGAAAGTTTTGGAATGCCGGATTGGCTATGTGACGCAATTTTAGACAGCTTTCATATTTTGCCATTATTGTTTATTGTGTTTTTTATAATTGAATTAATAGAATTTTTCTATTCCGAAAAAATCAATTCTTTTATGAAAAAATCCGAAAAATCAGCTCCACTAATCGGAAGTTTAGCTGCAATTATTCCGCAGTGCGGATTTTCAGTAATCGCAAGTACTTTGTATATCAGAAGTTTTATCACAAAAGGGACTTTAATTGGAATTTATCTTGCAACATCAGATGAGGCAATTCCTATTTTGCTTGCAAATCCAACACACACGCACCTTGTAGTGCCTGTCGTCGGGCTTAAACTATTAATCGGTATAGTTGCCGGATATTTGATTGATTTTGTATTGAAAGACCAAAAATATATTCCAATAGTTGAAGAAGCGGACTCTGACGACGATTTACACGCAGACGAAGGTTGTTGTCATCACAGCGTTTCACACAGACGCAAACGAGAACTGATTTACCACCCACTAAAACACACATTCAACATTTTCATATTCATTTTATTAATAACAGTACTTTTGAACTTCGTTTTAGCCGTTTATGCAGAACATTCCGTTTTGCACTTGTTACTCGGCAAAGTCAAGATTTTAGAACCAGTAATCACAGCATTTGTCGGGTTAATACCAAATTGCGCAGTATCAATTGCTTTGACAATGTTGTTAATCAAAGGATCAATCAGCTTTGGAGCCGTAATGTCAGGGCTTTTGTCAAACGCAGGCTTAGGAATTCTCGTTCTTTGTCGCCACAACGAAAACTACAAAGACACATTGAAAATCATCTCAATTTTACTTTGCATAAGTATCATTTCAGGTTTGCTTATCCAAATCTTTGCGTAATTAGCCTTTAACTACTTTAATTTCTTTTGGTTTTGCAATAGCATCACGAACTTTTGAACCGACTACCGCTGCAAGTGCCGCACCAACTCCTACCGCAATATAAGTCATTGCACCAAAACGGTTTGTTTTCTGTACTTTTTTGAACAATTCAGGAGAAAGAACTTTTTTCGCCATTTTGTTTCCTCTATATGTTGCCATCAATTCTTCTGCAACGATAGGAGCGAATGCTGCAAGAGTTAACTTGCCAACATTATTTTTTATAAATGTTGTAGTTTTATCAAAAAATCCTTTCGGTTCTTCACCTTCTACTTTTTTACGTTTAAATAACGCAACTGTTCCAAATAATCCACCAGCAATACCACAAGGCATTCTAAGTTTTTGCATACCCTTCCAGAATTTACTAAAATTATGATTTACAGCATGTCCCATTTCGTGAAATGCTGCTGTTCCGAGTTTTTCAATATTTACAGCTACTTCATTTGTTTTAAGCAAAAAAATCGCATTACGACCTTGTTCGAGCATTCTAGCCATTCCGACTGACATGATATCTCCAATCCTTGAATTTTTCAAACTTTTAGGTAAAACAAGATTTGCCCTCATTGATTTTATTAGATTTGCACTAGATTCAGGTAATTGGCTTAATTGGGTTTCTGACAATCCATTTATCACAACTTCTCCTAAATTAGGAAGTTTTTGATGATCAACCAAATCTAAAAGCTTTGCCCCACCCCCAACAGCAGTATTTAATTTTGCCTCATTATAAAAAGCATCTTTTATACCTGCTCGAAGAGCATCAACAGGTAGTCCTTTATTTGCTTGCCTCATACCGTTCATAGCAGGGGCATTTACAACTGCATTAATACTTTTTGAAACTGCACGACTAGCAACACCACCAGCAACAACCGCTCCAATTGTATTTCCAACACCTGCTGTTTGATATCTTCTATCATCATTAGTCGTAATGATTGTCATAACTGCGCCTTTCACACTACCTAATTGTACTTACAACAAAACACGTGAAAATTGATTGTTGACAATTAATTTAACAAACTTTACAAAAATTCACTATTTTCGAATGCAACATCTTTCGAGTTTGCGCGCAAAACGTACGATTGGCTTTTCAATGTCTGCCGTAATCGAATCGACTAAAATCGTTTTACAGCCCAATCTCTTGCCACACAATACATCTGTCAATGGTCTGTCACCGACAAAGCAACTTGTTTCAGCCTGAATACCGTGTTCTGCCATAAAATCTTGTGCAACTTTAATATCAGGTTTATGTGCCTCAAAAATTATCGGGAAATCCGTACAAGCACGAACTTTTTCCATATAAACAGGGTTATTATTATTTGAAACAACACCTACAAAAAAATCACGTCGAACTTTTTCAAGCCAAGCAAGAACTTCATCTGTGTAAAACCCTGTCTTTGAACCCATTAAAGTACTGTCCAAATCAAATAACAAAGCCTTAATACCTTGAGATTTCAAGTTTTCTAAGTCTATTTCAAAAATATTTTTTATATCATAATCAGGTTTTAAAAACATGTTTTCCCTTTTCTTTTTTCTGGTGAGTTATGCCTCTCGCTCTACAATCTAAAATGGGATAATAAGTGAATAGGATAATAAGTGAATAAGTTCTTTTCGATTATGTTACTCTTATTTCCTTGCAACTGAGTTGATCTAATATAAGCTGGATTGCCACGGCTCAGAAGAGCCTCGCAATGACGATATATAGCTTCTGTTTTTTAACCACTTATAATTATAGGTTTTCATTCACTGCAATTATTAACTGAATTTATCTGCTTAGCTGCTTCGCTTCCTAGCTGCCTTAACCCTTTATCCCGACTGTTCTCACAAGCGCATACTTCGTATCCTTCGGACTTTGAGAGAATTTAATATAAACATCGGCGTTTGTATTTCCGAGTTCCAAATCCTCTCCGTCGCCATCTTTGATACCTTCCACTTTCGTAACAAACTGTTCATCAGGCGTGATAATCTCAACTTCGTCACCCAACAACATTTTGTTTTTTACTTTTACCAAGTGGTAGTCAGCCGGAATTGTGATATTTCTTTCATCTGAACGGAATTCGCACAAGAAATCAGCACCCGCCAAGCCTTTTGAGATATCATAGCTGTAACTCTCGCCATTGTTATCACCAAGCGCAAACCCTGTTGTATAGCCACGATTTCCGACTTTTTGAAGTTCCAAGAAATATTTTTCCATATCTGCAGACGGATTTTTCAAAATCTCATCAATTGCCTGACGATACGTTTTGGCAACCGCAGAAACATAATAAAGGCTCTTTGTTCTACCCTCTACCTTGAAAGAATCCACTCCGGCGTCAATCATTTGTGACAACTCTTTTACCAAGCACAAATCCTTTGGACTCAAGATATGAGAACCTCTTCCGTCCTGATTAATTTCCAAATACTCGTTAGGGCGAGTTTCTTCAACCAAACGATAACTCCAACGGCAAGGTTGAGAACAGTTTCCGTGGTTTGCTTTTCTCTCGCCTTTTGAGAAATAATCGCTAAGCAAACATCTTCCGGAGAAAGACACGCATTGAGCGCCGTGAATAAAGCATTCAAGTTCAATATCCGGAACATGTTTTCTGATTTCCGCAATATCTGCAATCGGCAATTCTCTTGCCAAAATACATCTTGTTGCACCCAAATCACGCCAAAACTTAACACTTTCATAATTCAAAGTATTAGTCTGAGTACTTACGTGAATTGGCACTTCCGGAATATTTCTTTTTATAAGGTTAAAAATCCCGTAGTCGCTAACAATAAATGCATCAGGCTTTGCGTCCTTAAACCTATCAATGCAAGCTTCCAACTGTTTGATGTCATTGTTAAACGCAAAAATATTTATCGTTACATAAGCCTTTGCACCAAGAGAATGAGCCAAATCTACCGCTTGTTTAAGATTGTCCATCGTAATAAGCGAACCTTTTCTCATCGCACGCAAAGAAAAGTCTACCACACCGAGGTAAACCGCATTAGCACCGTATCTTACGGCATATTCCAATTTTTCCAAATTGCCCGCAGGCATTAAAAGTTCTACATTTCGCATAACTGTATATTACCTTAAAGATTATAAATAATCAACCGATTAGGTGATGTCCCAAAACGATTAATAAGTATGATTATAATGTGAGGTTTGAGAGATTGACCGATCAAAAAAGTTTATAGTTTTTGGAGAAGAAAGATGCAAACAATTGAAAATGCAACCGCAACAATTAAAGAGATCTGGGAATATCAACACCCCGTAATGCATACTTGGTTTGTTTTAAGTTCATTATCCCTATGCGTTATGTTCGCTTTATTGTATTTTGTTATTTAGGTTATTTTAGGTTAAGTTGCGCCCCGACGTAACAGTTAAAAAAGTTGAAAAAACACGAACCTCTGAAGTTTCAGAAAGTTCGTGTTTTGTGTTTAATTCAACAATTGTACTAACCAAGAAGAACTAAGGAACAGGGTCGTATCCACCGTCGTTTCCGGGGTGGCATCTGCAAATTCGTTTTAGCCCGAGCCAACCGCCTTTCAAAACCCCATATTTCACAATCGCTTGCCTTGTGTATTCAGAACATGTCGGATAAAACCTACACACCGCAGGCGTATGTTTTGAAATTTTTTGATACACTGAAATTAAAAACAATATCAACTTTTTCATCTTAAAGCCTCAAACGCTCTTAAAACCTACTCCGCGTAAGCCTCGCCAATACTATCAATTGCTTCAACTTTAATATCCGTAATCAATTCTGAATAAGAAATTACGACAATCGTTGGAATATGACGTTCCAAAAGCTGATAAAGCGGCAATCTAATTCTTGGAGAACACAAAATCACAGGCTGTTGACCACATGCCTGATGCGCCCTCATCAAGGTCGTAGCAGTCGTTTCAATCAACTCTTGCACCTGCATCGGATTAAGCAAGAACATTGTACCAAGCTCAGTTCTTTGGCAACTGTCATCAAGAATTTTTTCCCACTCAGGAGAAAGCGTCAACGCATACAAAACCTTGTCATCACCAACGTTTGCAAGACATATCTGACGCCCCAAAGCAGCTCTCAAACGTTCTGACAAGATATCAGGTTCTTTTGAAAATCTTGCATAATCACAAAGTCTTTCAAACACAAAGATAATATCTTTGATAGAAACCTTCTCTCTGATTAGGTTTACAAAGATTTTTCTCAAATCACTTGTAGAAATAATTGTCGGCACAAGGTCATTAACCAACGTAGGGTCTTGCGAACGAACAAGTTCCATAAGTTTAAGCACGTCAGTTTTGGTCATAACTTCATCTACGTGTTTTCTTACACATTCTTGCAAGTGCGTAACAATAACATCTGTCGAATCAACTGCAGTAACAGAACGAGCAGTTTTTGCATCTTCCGGAGAAATCCAATAAGCCTGAGTCTGATAAGTCGGGTCAATACCGATAATCGCATCTTGCGGAACATCTTTTTTCATAGCGTCCCACTGATCTGCAATTACCATCAATTTCCCAGGGTAAACATAGCCTGTTGCAACAGTGTTTCCACGAATAGAAATCATATATTCGTTTGCATCAAGCGCAGATGAGTCCATAATTCTTATGTTTGGCAAAATGTAGCCCAATTCATCTGTAACTCTCTGACGCAAAGCAGCGATTTTAGCAAGCAATTGACCTTCCTGATCCGGATCGGCAATTACAAGCAAGTTAGAACCAACTTGCAAACTCAAAACATCTACCCCTAAACGTTCGTACATACGGTTCGGGTTTACCAAGTCTTGCATGTTTTGACGAACATTTTCTAATTGTCCCAACTGTGACTGAACATCAGCATTAATCAAAGTTGAGAAGCCTGCAACAAACAAACCGATTGCAAACAAAGTAAAAGGCAACCACGGCAACCCTGTCCAGTGTCCAGTTAATGCCAATAATACCAAGAAACTTGCAGCAAGGAAAAGAGCGTTCGGCTTGCTGACAATTTGCGCCGTAACATCTGTACCTAATGAGTTTGCAGCAGAAGAACGTGTCATAAATACGCCGGCTGCAATTGACATCAAAAGAGAAGGCAACTGAGATGCCAAACCATCACCGATTGTCAGGATTGTATACTTGGAAACCGCATCTGCAATAGGCATTTGGTTCATAATACAGCCGATACATAAACCTCCGATAATGTTAATCAAAACGATAATAATACCGGCAATTGTATCCCCTTTTACGAACTTCATAGCACCGTCCATACTACCGAAGAGGTTTGACTCTCTTTGCAAGTCCTCACGTTTTTTCGTTGCCTCTTCCGGAGAAATCAATCCGGCGTTAAAGTCCGCATCAATCGTCATCTGTTTACCGGGCATAGCGTCTAAAGCAAATCTAGCAGCAACTTCGGCGATACGTTCAGCACCTTTTGTGATTACCATAAACTGTACAACCGTGATGATAAGGAAGATTACACCACCAACAATCATATTACCACCGGTTACGAACGTTCCGAATGCGTGAATAACTTCGCCCGCTTCACCTTTTGACAAAATCAACCTTGTAGAAGCAATTGAAAGAACAAGTCTGAACATCGTACCGATAAGGATAATTGACGGGAATGATGCAAGTTCAAGAGTTTTCTTTACATACAAAGAAATCATCAGTAAAACAACGCCAAGTGTAATATTCAAACAGATACAAATATTAATAATCCAGTTTGGCAATTCGCAAAGCAACAGAACAATAAGCAATAGTACGAATATTGCCATAAAGATTTCACTTAAATTTGTTCCTCCGCCCCCTTGTTGTTGGGCTTGTTCTTGTGCCATTAAATTTCTCTCAAAGCCTCACTTATTACTGCCAATTGAGTTTCAATTGTTGCATCTATTACACCGTTATTGGTTGTTACAACACAACCGCCTTCCATAATCGTTTCGTCCGGTACTACCAGTATTTTAGCATCTAAGCCAGCTTCTGACAATACATTCGGAATTTCTGATTTTAAGAGGGGAACCTGAGCAGGATTTACCCTCAGAGTAATTTTTGTTTCGTCTTTCGACAAACCTTTCAAAACCGCCAAAATATTATCTAATATTGCATTCGGGTCTTGTTGCAATTCTTTTTTAATAATTTTTTGAGCAATTTCAACACTTATCTCTAAGATATCAGAAGAAATTGTATCAAAAACAGCCTGTTTTGCGCCCAAAAACGAAGTTATAGCATTTCGAACTTCTGCAATATCATCTTTTGCTTGCTCCAAACCTTCTTGATAGCCTTCTTTTGCAGCAGCTTCTTTAATACTCTGTGCTTCTTCTCTAGCACGAGAAATCAGATTTCGATCATCAATTCTTCGAAACCCTCGTCTTCTATCCCCACGTCTGCGCTCCTGACGCTGCTTAAAGTCTATATTATCAAGGTTAAAAAGATCTATTGTATCCTCTTCAACCTTAATTTCAGGCTCTTTTTCAACAGCACTTTCTTGCGCTTGTTCTTGCGGAGCCTTTTCCTCTACCTTAGATTTTTTCTTTATAATCATGATTAATATTATTATACACTATCTTCAAGGTGTGTGGCAATAATATTTGCAACTTTTGGTGGCATTTCGTAATATTCCCCCTCCAGTGCGCTGAATACAAATCGCTTTACACGTTGTCTTTCGGGGCTTAGCGTTTGTTCAATTTGTGATCTGTCTAAGTATTGTGAAACGTTTTGAATTTTTGCAAGAACTTTACTTGGCGTAACATTTACACCAACAGCCGGAAGATTTGTCTTTATCTCTTGCAAACATCTCATTGCCGTATTTGTATCAACTTTCGATTCCAAATCAGGCATTCCCATAAACTTGATTACGGTATCTGCATCATCTGGACTAAATTTATTCAGAATTGTCTGAACTTTTTCCTGACGCATTTTTCTAAACAACATTGCCAAAGTTGCAAGTTTCAAAACTTTCGCACCAGCGCCAAGTGGAGGAGTTACACTAGCAGGAGCACCAACGGCTTGTGGCATTGGAGCGCCCTGTTGCATTTGTGCTTGTTGCTGTTGTTGAGCCGCTTGTGCCTGTTGTTCTGCCTCAACTTGTTGTTGCATCATTGCATCAATATTAGATTGATGTTCTGCCTGTTCTTTTAGCCCTTCATCAATAAGATTTTTGTCTTTCAGCTCCTCAATACAGTCAACCCAACTCTTTTTAACGTGGTGTTCAATCAATTGCAAACACTGATCTTGCGGCAAATTCTGATGGAAAGCATTTTTGGCAACCTCAAAAATTGTATATGCAATTTTTTGCATAATCGGATCCCAATACTGCTGAGGGATTCCTGATCTAATCAAATCAACAGACTTGTGAAACGACCATTCTGCAATGATTTGCGTAATCATTACTGCTTGATCAAGATTGAATCCCAAAGATTCATCATCATAAAGCGCCTGACCTGCAACAGTTGAAAAATTCAACAAAGTATTTGCAACATAATTCTTCTGATTGTCGTTAAAATCAGGAGGAATAAGTTCCAACGCTTGTTGTGCTAAATTTTGGGCGAACCCTTTGTAATCAAATCCTTGTATTGCCATTTTTAAATGAAAAGTGAATGGTGAGTAGTGAGTGGTTCTTTTCGCTCTCTTCGTTCGATAATTTTTATTTATCTAACCTTTCACTTAAACTATCCTTTCTATTATTTTTCTTAACTAATTCTTGATACCAGCTTTGCATCTTCGCATCTTTGCCTCTATGCATCTTACCGGCCTCGCTTCCTAGTTGCTTAGCTGCTCCTGCTTGAATAATGAAATGGTCTATTCACAACTCTCCATTCACTATTCACCAACCTACCCTTGCTCAATCCAGCTTTTAATTTTTTCGCCAGCTTCGTCATCATCAGCATTAGATAACTGTGCTGAAAGATTTGACAAGGTATCAGACAACTGCGCCGGATCTTGCTGTTGCGGAATTGATACTCTTTGTTGTTGTTCAACAAGCCCTTGTGCGAGTTCCGATTGTCTTTCTGTCAACTGAGCTGCACGTTGATTAATATCAGACAATTGTTGTTCTTGCTCTGCTGTTTTTTGTCTAAGCATTTCAACTTCACGGCGGTTAGCCTCTTGAACCTGTTGAACCTTGTTAGAAACTGCCTTAAACACAATAATCAAACCGATTGCACTAAGAGCAATTGCAAGCCACCAAGGGTTACCTGTTTCATCAGGCTTAGGCAAGTTCGCAGGTCTGTCCGATGCCAAGTATGGATCTGTTGAATCCGAAAACGCAATTGAAACATTGTCTGCGCTAACTTTTGGACTTGCAGCTTTCGCAATCAATTCTTTCAATTCTTCCAAAGTTGTATTTGCTGGAAGTGCATTTTTATCAAGAGTAACGGCAATAGAAATATCTTCCACAACCCCTGGTTTTATATACTCGTTTGTTTGTGTTTTTGTAACTCCATATTGAGTTTCCGTCGCTGTTCTGGAATAGTTTCTGTTTTGATTTGAATTTGACGCACCGTTTGGTAAACCATTTGGAAGATAAACACTTACAGCATTCGTGTTTTTGTTTGAATCACTTGTCTGATCTCCCAGACCTTCTCGGAAAGACTGTTCACTCACAGATGCTTTTCTGTTTGGATCATAGTCAATCGTAAATTTTTCAACAGGTGCTTGTCGAAGGAAAGTGCTAACTGTCGCAACATAATTTCCTTGCCCGATTAACCTATCCAACTGTTGATTAACCTTTGATGTCATATACTTATCATTTTCTTCCAAACGTTGAAGCATCTCATCTTCGGCGTCCATAATGCTGTGGTAAGTATTTCCGTTTGTATCCGTAATCGCAATATTTTCAGCCGTCAAACCTGTAACACTTCCTAAAAGAAGGTTTGTAATAGCTTTAACTTTCAACTGATCCAATTTTGTCGCATCTTTTGCAAGAGAAATCTGAACGGTTGCGGTAACAGGCTTTTGCATAGACGTAAACATTGTTTGTTCCGGAATTGAAATAAATACAGATGCATTATCAACACCGTCAATTCTACGGATTAATCTTGAAAGTTCACCATTTATCGCACGAGAAAGACGAATTTTTTTATCTTCCTTAGTAGATGTAAAATCACCTTTATCAAAGATTTCAAGTCCGATATTTTGATCCATCAAACCACTTTGAACAATTTGAATTAATGCAGTATCTCTATCTGTTGTGTAACAAGCTTTTCTACCTGTTTTACAATCCCCTTTTTTCAAATAAAGAATAGATTTTGTACCGTCTAATCTTCTGCTGACAACAATATCGTATTTTGCAAGAAGAGCTTGGATTTCAATCGCTTTGCCGGCGTTATCTGTCGTCAACAAATCGGCGTCGGCTTGTAGTGGCTGACCTGTAATTTCAGTACCATTTGCATTCTTTTTAGAACCACCAACAATACTTACGGTCACAATGAGCGCAAGAAGTAACACTACACCGCCAATTATCCCATATAGCAAAGGTTTGTTCTCTAATATCTTGTCAAAATCCATTTTTTGTCCTCTTTATAAGCGCTTAGCAAATCTCGCTACCGCTTTCCCTCGTCTGTAAATTTAATTATTATACCTGAATTTGCATAACTTTATCGTATGCCTGAATAACTTTTCCGGTAATTTGAGTTGCAACGTTAATACTGATTTCGGACTTAGCCATAGCAGTCATAACATCGTGAATATCAACGTTTTTGCTACCAGACATAACATCTTTGAGCATATTATCCGGAGCATTCAACTCAGTATTTAAGTTTTCTACCAATCCTGACATAACCTGTTTAAAATCAGATGTTGCAGGAGTTTCAACCCTCGTCATTCTAGCAGACGGCATATCTGAAAACCCTGTATCAAGTTTTGTGTGCTGAATTCTGCCTGCCAAGTCATATTGTGGATAAAAACTACTCATTAATGCCTGCCTTTCTACAATTATAATACATTATTTCTTTATAAATTTATATACCTAATCGCAAAAAATCATCTATATTGATGAGAAAAACTCAGAAAAATAGATCCAATTTACGAGATGTTTTTCCATGGTGTTAATGATTTTTTTCAAAAAAGCAAGGTGAAAATAAAAAAATAGTTACGTGTCGGCATTGCTATGCCGACCTACTTAGCTGCTTATACGCCCATTCTCAATCTTATAAATCTTCACGTCTTTCAAAAACTCTTCTTCAAAAAGCACAGTATCAACGGAAGTTATTATGGTTTGAGTGTTTTCAGAAATCGATTTCAACAAATAATTTTGGCGCAAGTCGTCCAACTCCGCCAAAACATCGTCCAAAAGCAAGACCGGCTCATCACCTGTTTTTGCGGTAATAATATCGAGTTCAGAAAGCTTCAATGCCAATACAACCGTTCTTTGTTGACCTTGTGAGGCAAATTTCGTCGCCTCATTGCCGTTTATATAAAAAATAATATCATCACGATGTGGACCGACACAGGCTTGTCCACGACGTGTTTCTTCTATTTTTCGTTCCTCTAACGACTGATGAAAAGCTGCTGCAATCGCCTCCAATTCTGTTTCCCCATTCAAAAACAAACAGTCATAATTAATTTTCAATTCTTCCGTTTCACTTATTATATGGTGTTTTTCAGATGCGATGCGCTCAATTTCTTTCAAAAACTTTATCCTAAGAAAAATTATATTGCTCCCCGTAATCACCAACTGCTCATTGTAAACGTCGAGCAATGTTTCGTTGAGATTTCCGGTTTTCAAATAGTCTTTCAAAAGATTGTTTTTTTGAATTCGAATTTTGTCATATTTTGAAAGCCTGTCATCATAAGCCGGATAAACTTGTGAGATTGCCCTATCCAGCCAATCTCGTCTATCAGAAGGGTTTCCACGCAACAAAAGCAGATCTGCCGTTGAAAATAAAACTGTTTTTAAAACCGATTTAAAATTCTTCGGAGTCGTCTTAACCTTATTTATCGCAAGTTCTCGTTTTTTCTCTCGAGAATAAGTATAATCAAGCTCCACGTCGGTTTCAGCCTTCAACATATTACAATTAATCTCAGCTTTTTCCGCATCAAAATTAATTAGCTCTATATTATTTGAAGTTCTTGGAGTTTTCAAAGTCGACAAGAAATAAATGCTTTCAAGAATGTTCGTTTTTCCTTGCGCATTTTTACCGATTATAAGAATTTTTTTAGATTCTAAATTCAGCCCTAAATCCTTGCAATTCCTATAATTTGTCAGCTTTAAATCCCTTAATCTCATAAAAAAATTATACCCCAAATATATGATTTTAAAATTTTTTGTAGACTATTGTTAAAATTTCTTATATAATAAAAAAAAATAATATAAGGACTATCATGTTACCAATAGTATCAGAAGAAAATGCGGCTGCGGCATTCAGCGAAATATTCAAAGACATGCCAGCTTGGCGAAAAAGAATGATTCATTACGTAAAGGAAGAAAATCCGGAGATTAACACTGCCATAATTGAAGCTGCGACAAAAACAAATCTTGATCCAAAAGCGGTTGCGCTTGGAGCATATATGACTTATGCATTGATAGAACTTGCAGCTAAAGAAGATGATGCTTTTATGAATTTTCAGGAAGGATAATTAGAGAATGCTTATAGAAGAATTACTAGAAAAACTTGTAGCAGATGGAGGTTCCGACTTACACATTTCGGCAAACTTACCACCTGCAGCACGTATCGATGGGACATTAAAGAGATACGATATGCCACCTCTTAGTCCTGATGACGTTGAAACATTACTCTTTCCAATGCTTTCAAACGAACAAAGACGTACGTTGGAACAAAACTGGGAACTCGACTTTTCTTATGGAATCGAAGGTTTGAGCCGTTTCAGGGTAAACTTCTACAAAGACAAAGGCAACTATGCAGCTGCATTCAGAACGATTACATCAATCGTTCCGTCGTTTGACAAACTAGGGCTTCCTGAAATTGTCAGAAAAACAGCAGACAAACCGAGAGGACTTATCCTTGTAACAGGTCCAACTGGTTCAGGTAAATCAACAACCCTTGCGGCAATGATTGACTACATCAACACAAACAGAGCTGAACATATTTTGACAATTGAGGACCCGATAGAATTTGTTCACACATCTAAACAAAGTATTGTTCACCAACGTGAACTCGGAATGGACACAAGATCATTTGCAAACGCATTGAAATCAGCACTTCGTGAAGACCCAGATATCATACTTGTAGGTGAGATGCGTGACCACGAAACAATCGCTTTGGCGCTAACAGCCGCAGAAACAGGTCACTTGGTATTCGGAACCTTGCACACATCTTCTGCAGCACAGACAATCGACCGTATCATCGACGTTTTCCCAGAAGGTCAACAACAACAAATTCGTGTACAGCTTGCAAACTCACTTGTTGCTGTATTTGCACAAACCTTGTTGCAAAAAGTTCAACCTGATGGCACTAAAAAAGGTCGTGTAATGGCTCAGGAAATCATGCTTGTAACCCCTGCGATTGCAAACCTTATTCGAGAAGCCAAAGCAGCACAGATTTACTCAACAATTCAGATGAACCAAGGTATGGGTATGCAAACCCTTGAAATGGCACTTGCAAACCTATATAACCAACGCTTGATTACGATGGAAGACGCTTTGTCTAAGACATCAAGACCAGATGAATTGAAACGATTATTAAATACAAGATCTATATAGCAGCTCCTTTCATTGCTATAATGGGTGATAGCTCGAGCTTTCACCTTTTTTCTTGCGAAAAATTTTGTCAAATAATGTCAGAATTATTTAATTATTATGTCCTACGCGGACAGCGGGAACTTTTTATGAAAAAAGTTCCACAAAACCAGCCACACGCTCCATTCACTAATAACTTGTAAGCTCAACTAAAAACAGTCAAACTCGCTATGCACATGCATAACAGATTATGAAATCGTCATTGCGAGCGAATAGCGTGGCAATCCAGCCTATTGAATAATTTTTACCGCTCAAACAATGACTGTTTTTGTCATCTGTTTCACTAACAAGTTATTGTGCATTCCGCTATCGTGGCATTTGACTCCGTAATCTGTTATAATTTTATACTGGATTACTTCGCTGCCGCTCGTAATGACGTGAATAGCAAGGTAGTAGATTGGGGTTTCTACCCCAACATCGTAAATATCTTAAGCAAGAAAAAGTCGGGCTGGATAGCGAAATTACGGACGAGTGTTTAACTCGGGGAGCGAGTAACGAAATTCATATCTGCGACAGCAATATGAATGACAGTTACGAGCGAGAAGTAATTTCAAGACGCCACCCCGCCACCATAAACATTTGCGAACTTATAAGTTCTCATTATTAATAACATTTATTTATTTTAATAATTCATCTTCCAACCACTTTGCATAATCAAATCTGTACAAACTTTTTCTGCCATATCCGTATCAGAACATTTTGAGCTCATATTATCTAATAACCATTTATTAATATGATCTTTTGTAATATTGGTAGTTCCGAAAATTGCTTGACAAGTATTTGGATCTTCTTTACATGCATTATTTAACTCTGCAAAGGCTTCATCACTAATACCTAAGTCTTCTGAAGGTACAATTTGTCCATAATTATCAAGATCAAAAGCAAATTGATCTCTATTCGATTTATTTGGACCTTTATCCCCATTTACATCAACAAAAAACGTAGTACTTACTACATCATCATTGACACGATAAGCAAATCCTTCTGCGAATGGAACACCTACACTAGCACCATCTGCTAAATAATAAATTGTTATTGCACAACTGCTCTCCGCACAATAACCATTGTGCTTATTCTCCCCAACAATTTTTAAATTCAATTTTTCTAAATGTCTTTTATAACAGAAATAACCTTCTTGACAATTTTTTTCCCGTTCAAAAAAACTGGTATCAGAAAGATTTTCAACTCCTTCTGTTGCGATTATAGTCCTTACTGCATTTTGTAAAACACTTACTTCTTTTTTTAATTGATTAACCCAAACCTGTTTTTGGTAATTCTTAATTAATGTCGGTAAGGTTATTGCCGCTACAACACCGATGATGCCCAATGTTATTAGGACTTCAGCTAAAGTGAAGGCAGCTTTCTTTAGTGAATGGTGAGTAGTGAATTGTAAATAGACCGTTTCGGTTAAATTGAAATTATTATCATGCGCGGCTTCTTGTAACATAAGTCTTCCCTCTATTAGGGAAGATTTAGATGGGTAAACAGACCTCGAAGCTGCCTCGCTTCTTAGCTGCTTAGCTATTAAATTCCCCTCACCTGCACTCGTAACACTCGCTAATCGCTCGTGAACGATTGCTTCCTCTCCCCGCTGGGGCGAGGATTCTAGACGCTTCCCCCCCCCCCGAGAGCTCTTCTTAATTCTTCAAACATAAATTTCCTCTCTTTCTATATAGTTACAATCTAAGTTTAACATATTTTCTACAGTAATTCAACCCTTTACATCATTAATTATTAAACCGCGCTTCCATATCTTTTTTCAATTTATCCGTAATCTCTCTATAATCAACCGTTACGGGCGTTGGTTTAGACGTTTTTATGACGTCTAAAAACACTTTTGAATTCTTCGGTTTTTGCCCATCAACAATTTTGTTTGCAGAATCTACTCTTGCAGGCACTATCAACCCACTTGCCGTAAATTTTTCACTATTTTCTTTTGAAGCCAAATATTCGACAAACTTTTTAGCTTCCGCCTTATGTTTAGATGATTTTGCAATTGCCCAACCTGATGCATCAAGCGGAACAACACTTCCGACACTACCATTCGGGAACCGTACAATATCCCAGTCAAAAGTTGCATCTTCCCTAAACTTCGGGACAACCCAGCGACCTGAAACATACATTGCTAATTTCTCTTGCAAAAACATCTGGCCCATTGTCGCACTAGCACTTTCTGCCTTTTTCGGTGCAACATGATATTTATTTCTCAAATCCGCATAAAAATCTAAACTTTTCTGCGACTCAGGTTTTGCAAGCTCTTCCGGCAAAAATCCGCCGCCATTACTCATCAAATACGGGAGATAAAACAGTGGTTCTTCCTCAAAGCTCACTCCAAAAGTTGTTTTATCAGTCATTTTTTGTGCCACATTCAGAAAATCCTCAAAAGTCCAGTCGGCTTTTGGATACGGAACACCTTTTTTATCAAACAAATCCTTGTTATAATAAACCACCAAATTTGACACATCTCTTGGAATAGCGTACAACTTTCCTTTCCAACTCAATGCCTCAAGTGCTTGCGGGAAAAACTCGTCACTCGGCTGAAACTCTTCCAACAAGTCGGCATTTGCGTAAATCGGCAGATACAAATTATTTATAAAAATCACATCAGGCGCGGTATTTGACGCAAAAAGTAAATGGATTTTTTGAAAATAATTCTGCGGAATATGCATAAAATCGATTTTGATATCAGGATTTTCTTTTTCGTAATTCGCCAAAATCGGTTTCAAAATATCAACTTCCGACTTCGAGCCCCAACTTGCAAATTCAAGAGTCGTACGGTTATCCTTCTGCGCACACCCACTAAAAATCAGTACACACGCAATCAATGCAGGCAAAAATTTCTTTATGCAATTGGTTTTACCAAAAATCTTCATTTACGCTCTCTTCATTTGCCAATGAGTTACTATAACTCGATTAAAACGCCCATTTTGTCACTGTTTACTTCCACCAAAGACTTGAAGTCACCGGCTTTTACCATATAAACATTTGCATTATCATGTCTTACTTGGATAGGGTTTGTAACGTTTTTATCAAATTTTTTCAATACGAACACTTCGTCATTAACCTTCCCAATCAAAGCTGACTTGCCGTCAAGGTTCACTATATAAAAACCTTTGTTTTGGTCGATATTGTAGCCTGATTTCACAATCAAACCGTTTAGATATGAATCTTTTGTTTCTTTTCTAGTTTGCGCAATAGGGTTTGTTTGACGCGCAGGACGTTTAACTTCTTCTGCTTGCGCCTGAACTACATTATTTTTCGCCAACTCAGCTTTTGCCATATCCAATTTTGCTTGTCTTTCGGCATTTTCTTTATCAATAATCGAGAAAAGCTCATCAGCTGATGACATTATGTATTCTTGCGGTTTATATTTAATTCTTGGAATCTTGTCAACATCTGCAACATCAAGGTTTGCGTCTTTCAAACGTCTTCTGTTAGTATGCAAAGCGGATTTGCCGAGTTCAATATTTCTTTGTTCGTGCAAAGGCAACTCGTTTTCATACTTTTTAAATCTGCTCTTAATCTTGTCACGGCTTGACATATCAAGAGAAGCACGTCTGTCAAAAGCTTTAAACTTGATAGTTTTAGAAATTGCACTGTCTTCACTTTCAACAATTTCCGGTTCAATATCAGGGAATTTTGCAGCTGCAACATCTTGCACCATTCTTTCTAAATCCTGACGTTTTTTGTTCAACTTGCGAACAGGTTCTGCAGGTGTTTTTATAAAAGCATAATTTCCTTGATTATTAGCTCTACGAACAGGTTTTGCAGATTTGTCAAGATATCGTTGATATCTTTCTTGCCAAGAAATACCTTCTTCATCAGCAAGACTATTAGCACCTGTATTTTCAGCTTCCATGCGATTTTGTTCCAGCTGCTCAACAAATGACGATTGAACTGCTTGCGCCGTATTTTTTACACCTCTAAACAACTTAGACAAAATAATCAAGCCTAAAATCGCCAAAACTGAATATTTTAGAGGTCTTACAGCTTTATGAACACCATTTGAAAGTTTGGTTTTAATTTTATGCAACACAGAAATCTCTTTTACAGGCTCTGCAGCAGTAATTGGCGCAGTTGGAACATTTGATAAAATGTCAGTTTTTGGAACTTGCGTATTTGCATTTTGAGCTTGTTTTTCTTGTTTTACTTCATTAATCCAATTTGAAAGCTGTTCACGGCGAACTTGTCTATCCTTGGCTGCTTTTTTCTCAGGATTAACATCTGTCAACTTGATATTTAAAGCTTGTGCCTTTGGCTTAACCTCTTGTTTTAGCGCAGTTGCAGAATTTGTTTCTGTTTTTTTGTTCTGAACTTGCGTTTTTTGAGGTTGAGCAGGTGCTTTATTTACAGTAACTTCTGTTTTTTGAACCTTATGTTGCGGAGGTTCTTGCTTACCAATATTATTTTTAACCGCATTTGCTTGCGCAATAAGGGTTTTGTACTCTTTTTGTTCTGCAGTTACAGGAGCACTTTTTTGAGTAGATGTCTTGATATCTAGCGGTTTTGTCGTAATTAAAGTAACTTTTGTATAACCGCCACTTGTATCACTAACCGTTTTTACATCAACATTAGAAACCAAGTCTCTAACGCCATTCAAACTTGATGCGCTATAACCGGAACTTTGAACCTTAGGGATTAAAATAACATACTTGTTGTCTGATTTTTTACGAACCATAACGTTGTCGTTATAGCCGTTTGATGTGAACAACGTAACATTAACGGAGTTATTTGAAGCTTTTTTCAAATCCAATTGGACAAGATTATTCCCGCCATTGGCGACAGTCGCCACAGGCGTTACAGCAAGTGCCAATAATAAAGCTATACCAATCGTATTAGATTTATTTACTACCATTTTCTACCGTCAAATTTTTCCCTATATTATATATAATACTTTGAGATTGCAAAAATTGCCAATTTGTTAATTTTTTATACTTTTATGTTACAATTTGTTCATAATTATAACATAAAATTCAAATTAATATCTAAACCAAGAGATTGAATTTTTCTAAGACAAATCAGTGAGGACAAGCATGAAAAGTGGATTTACGGCAATTATCGGACGTCCAAATATGGGCAAATCGACATTATTAAACCAGATTTTGGGACAAAAGATTGTAATCGCAACCGATAAAGCTCAAACAACAAGAAAACGCATAAAAGGGATTTACACAACAGAACAAGGACAAATTGTCTTTATCGACACCCCAGGGGTGCACAAACCGCTTAACAAACTCGGCGAATTCCTTCTTGACGAATCAAAACTTGCCGTTCCTGACGCTGATTTAATCCTATTTTTAGTCGACGGTTCAGAACCTGCCGGCAAGGGCGACAAATGGATTGCTCAAAACCTTTTGCAGACAAATATTCCGATAATTATCGTTATGAACAAAGTCGATAAAGTCAAAAAACTTGAAAAAATCGAACAAAATCTTCTGACTTACAAGCTTTTGTTTGAAAAAAATTATCCGATTATAAAAATTTCCGCAAAAACCGGCAGAAATATAGACACATTGATTAAAAACATCTATAAATCACTCCCTGATGGAGATTTGCTATATCCGGAAGATGTTGTAACAGAAGAAACAATGCGCGATGTAGCAGAAGAAGTTGTGCGTGAAAAAATCTTGCTTAACACGTCCGATGAAATTCCACATTCTGTTGCCGTAAAAATCGAAAGTTACACCGAAAGCGACGACATTGATAGAATTTATGCCTCAATTTTTTGCGAAACAAAAAGCCAAAAAGGGATTTTGATAGGCAAGGGTGGAAGTTTGCTGAAAAAAATCGGTACAGAAGCGCGACTTGAACTTGAAAAAATTGTTGAAAAGAAGGTCTTTTTAGGTCTTGAAGTAAAAATTGACAAAGACTGGCGCAAAAAGCAAAGTTCTCTGAAAAACTTTGGCTACGAAAATGAGAAATAATAATATATTTTGATGTTGAACAACAAACTTCATTAACTAAATAAGTATTATTTAAACCCAAAATAAGCTGGATTGCTTCGCTAATCGCTCGCAATGACGAAAATAGCAGCTATTCACGTCATTGCGAGGCGGAACGCTTAGTGTAGCCGTGGTAATCCAGCCTATTGAATAACTTTTACCGCTCAAACAATGACTGTTTTTGTCATCTGTTTCACTAACAAGTTATTGTTCATTCCGCTATCGTGGCAAATTGACTCCGTAATCTGTTATTCCTAATTAACAACAGTTATGTAGTAAATATATTAGAATAGAAAAAGTCGGGCGGGATAGCGAAATTACGGACGAGTGTTTAACTCGGGGAGCGAGTAACGAAATTCATATCTGCGACAGCAATATGAATGACAGTTACGAGCGAGAAGTAATTTCAAGACGCCACCCCGCCACCAAAAGCCTTTGAGAACTTATAAGTTCTCATTATTAATAACATTTATTTATTTTAATAATTAATCTTCCAACCGTCTTGGACGATTCGTTTAAAGCAAGCACCGCCGCCAAAAATTAACTGCATAGCAGCATTTTCTTCAAGTTCATCAAGAAACTCAGATGTACAATCAGCTGCTTCTAATCCATCATTACTTAATGTTATTAAACCATTTTCTAAAGTAGGTATATAAAATCTATCATAACCAGCTTTATTTGGACGTTTATCACAATTTGTATCAACTATAAGCTCCAAACCCACAAAACGACTTGCATTGCTCGAATCCGTAATACAAGCACCATCATTGGAATAATAATTATACAATTCATCGCTATCGTCTGAAATTTCACTTTTTATCGATTTCATCATTTTTGCCCATTCAGTAGTTTCTGATAACGGCGTCAATTTGTAATGCTTTTCAAAATAGTCTTTATTTAATTTATAATCATGAGCTCCATCAGAAATACTTCCATCAACAGAATACAAGGGAGTGTCAAATAAGCTGTCAACTCCTTCATCTGCCAAAATTTTTCTGGAATTATTTTCTAGCGTATTCACCACTTTTTTCAACTGTGTAACATAAACCTGTTTTTGATAATTTTGAATTAATGTCGGTAAGGTTATTGCAGCTACAACGCCAATTATACCCAATGTTATTAGGACTTCGGCTAAAGTGAAGGCAGCTTTCTTTAGTGAATGGTGAGTAGTGAGTTGTGAATAGACCGTTTCGGTTAGATTGAAATTATTATCATGCGCAACTTCTTGCAACATAAGTCCCTCTATTAGGGAAGATTTAGATGGGTAAACAGACCTCAAAACTGTCTCGCTTCTTAGCTTCTTAGCTGCTAAATCAGTTTCGCGTACTACATCACGTACTTCTTCGCGATTGCCCCCCCCCCGAGGACTCTTCTAATCTCAAATCTCTTCATTTTTTGCCCTTTCCTTTTATGTATACTTTATTAGTATAACATATTTGCTAAAAGTTTTCAAGACTTTTTATAAAAATCTAAAAAATTACTATACTTATTCATTTTTTCATGTTATAATAACCGCACAAAAGTGTTTATTATATGAATATGAAAGGAGAAATAACATGAGCGCAAAACGTGTATGGTTATTCAAAGAGGGTAATGCAGATATGCGCAACCTTTTGGGCGGCAAAGGTGCTAACCTTGCAGAAATGACAAATTTAGGTTTGCCAGTTCCACCGGGGCTTACTATTACGACTGAAACCTGTATGGATTACATCAATCACGGTAACAAAATGCCGGCAGGACTTATGGACGAAGTAAGAGAAGCTCTTGCAACTGTTGAAAAACAAGCAGGAAAGAAATTTGGCGATGCAGAAAATCCACTTTTAGTTTCTGTTCGTTCAGGTGCTAGACTTTCAATGCCAGGTATGATGGAAACTATCCTTAACTTAGGTTTAAACGACCAAACTGTTGAAGGAATGATTAAACTAACCAAAAATCCGAGATTTTGCTACGATTCATACAGAAGATTTTTGACAATGTTCGGTTCTGTAGCTTGGGAAATCGACAGACAAAAATTTGAAGATTACCTAGACAAAATCAAAGAAGAAAAAGGCTACAAATCAGATACAGACCTAACAGCAGACGACTGGAAATCTTTAATTCAACCTTACAAAGACTTAATCAAAAAAGAAACAGGCAAAGATTTTCCGCAAGATCCGTACGTTCAACTTGAAGAATCAATTGAAGCCGTATTCCGCTCATGGAATATTCCACGTGCTGTTGCATACAGAGAACATTACAAAATCGACCATAACTATGGAACTGCCGTAAACGTTCAAACAATGGTTTTCGGTAACATGGGCGACGATTGTGCGACAGGTGTTTCTTTCACAAGAAACCCATCAACAGGCGAAAACAAATTCTATGGAGAATATCTAACCAACGCACAAGGTGAAGACGTTGTTGCTGGTATCAGAACTCCAAAACCTATCGCAGAACTTGAACACGAAATGCCTGAACTATACAAACAATACGTTGACATCGCTAAAAAACTTGAAAAAGGCTACAAAGATGTTCAAGATATGGAATTTACAATCGAAAGAGGCAAATTGTGGATTTTGCAAACTCGTAACGGAAAAAGAACCGCAAAAGCATCTGTCAGAATTGCCGTTGAAATGTGCGAAGAAGGCATTATAGACAAGGAAAGAGCAGTAGAACTTGTTGATGCAAACCAACTTTATCAAGTACTACTTCCGGACTTTGACCCGAAAGCTAAAAAAGAAGCGCACAAAATCGCACAAGGTCTTGCAGCTTCCCCTGGAGCAGCAGTCGGTAAAATCGTTTTTGACACCGAAGAAGCAGCTGAACGAGGCAAAGCAGGCGAAAAAGTTATCTTGGTAAGAATTGAAACTTGCCCTGATGATATCCACGGTATGATTGAATCACAAGGTGTTTTGACACTTCGTGGCGGAATGACATCTCACGCAGCAGTTGTTGCAAAAGGGATGGGAAAACCTTGCGTTGCAGGTTGTGAAGACCTTTCAATCGACCTTAAAAACGAAACCCTAACAGCTGGCGACGGCACTGTTTACCACAAAAACGACGTTATCTCACTAGACGGTGGCACAGGCGAAGTTATGGACGGCGCAATTCATCTTGTTCCGCCTACAATGGACGACAATTTCAAAAAATTGTTTGAATGGGTTGACGATATCAAATTGTTAGGCGTTCGAGCAAACGCAGATACACCGGCTGATGTAGCCAAAGCTCTTGAACTTGGTGCAGAAGGCGTTGGTCTTTGCAGAACAGAACACATGTTTATGGATCCTGAAAGACTTCCTTGGGTTCAAAAAATGATTATCGCTGGAACTCCAGAGGCTCGAAAAGAAGCTCTAGAACACTTGCTCCCAATGCAATACAGCGATTTTCACGCAATGTTTAAAGCATTAGGCGACAAATCAATGACAATCAGACTTCTTGACCCACCTCTTCACGAATTCTTGCCAGACAAAGAAGAACTTATCGCAAGAGTTGCAACTAAAAAAGCAAAAGGGGAAGATTACAAAGAGGACGAAAAACTTCTAAACATCGTCGAAGCAATGTCAGAATCTAACCCAATGATGGGCTTGAGAGGTTGCCGTCTAGGCTTAACTTATCCTGAAATCAATGAAATGCAGGTTCGAGCAATCTTCTATGCGGCTTGTGACTTGAAAAAAGAAGGTTTAGACGTTAAGCCGGAAATCATGATTCCGCTTGTCGGTCACGTAAACGAACTTAAAACCGTAAAAGGCGTTCTTGAGCGTGTTGCAAACGAAGTTATGGACGAAAAAGGCGTTAGAGTCGACTACATGTTCGGTACGATGATTGAAATTCCTCGTGCTGCACTAACTGCAGACCAAATTGCAGAATACGCAGAATTCTTCTCATTCGGTACAAACGACTTGACACAGATGACTTTCGGTTTCTCAAGAGATGATGCAGAAGGCAAGTTCCTACAAAACTACGTAGAACAAAAAATCCTTCCAGCCAACCCATTCTCAACACTTGACCAAGAGGGCGTTGGGCAATTGATGAAAATTGCACTTGAAAAAGCTCTAAAAGTTCGTCCACACCTTAAACGTGGTATCTGTGGGGAACACGGTGGCGATCCGGCATCAGTAAAATTCTGTCATAGAATTGGCTTGAACTACGTTTCTTGCTCACCATTCAGAGTTCCTCAAGCTCGTCTTGCAGCAGCTCAAGCGGTAATCGAGTTCAAACAGTCTAAAGACATCTCATTACCACTAGGCTGCAAATAGGAGCTTGAAGCTCCACCCGACCTTTGGGTGTTGGTTCGGCTTAAAAGATAAGCGACTTCGTAAGAAGTGCCGCTCCAGCCACCCATTGGGCATTGGTGTAACTTAAAAAGGTTACGATTTCGTAAGGAACTTGAAGCTCCGCCGTCCACTGGGTGTTGAGACTATGTAACTAAAAACAGCTAAAAACAGACGAGATAAATTTTCTCGTCTGTTTTATTTATTGCACTATTTTTCAGAAAATGTTATAATATATTTATGGACACAGATTATTTAAAAGAAAAAGCAAATTGCCTAAGAAATGAAATGAACCACCTTTGGACAGGTACATTTATTACTTGTGGAGGTGCTGTTGGCTTTAGCGTATTTGAACAGAAGAGTTTTCTCATTTCTCTGTATATTATAATAGGCATATTTTTAACTACTTTATTTATAAATGGTTATATGATCAGACGAACCCAATTAACTCAAATTGTAAAAGAACTTAAAGAACGAGGAAAAGAAAATGGAACACATTTATGACATATTAACAAATATATCAGGACTTGTGATTTGCGGAGTTATATTATACTACGTTTACGCATTTCACAAACAAGACAAAGAACTTGCAAAAAACGAAAAGAATTAAGACATTTAATTCATTTGGCAATGTCTGATCGACTTCTTTTTATTCATGATGTTGCGAGAAAAACCATTAAAAATGGTTGGGCAAGTATGCCCAACCTACAAACTAACATAACTAAATATTCAATTCTTTCAATATTTCATTACATGTTTCTTTATATGCAAGTCTTTCTTTACCTAATAATTGCCCTTTTTCGCGATTTAATGGTGCATATAAAATATCTAATAAATCATCAACATAATCGATATACTGATTAGCTGAATAAGGACCCGACAAGGAATATTTTGTTGCGAAAGCATCTCCTTGCATTTGCATTAATCCTTGATGTATTGTATCAGCATCAACACTAACAGAATAACTTTTACCATCTTTCATTTCAATAAATATGTTCTTTTTACTTTCATCAAATGAATATTCTTCCGGTTTAAAACGAGCTGTTATTTTTTTTGATTTGATTGGTGATGCCTCCGGATAAGTATACAATATTTCTTTATAATCATTTTCTAAGTCTTTTACATCAATTTTAAAACCTTTCGCACGTAATGCATCAAATTCTTCCATAATATTATTACGTAAAAATTCAACTTTATTATTAGTTAGAGAGCGATCTCTTTCTAATTTTTTTACTATTTGGGCAGGAAAAGGTTTTTGATCCCAATTAAGTTTATTATAAAATTCTTTTAATTCATTGTATTTGCGATGTCCGACTCCACTAATCTCATTCCATTTTAATTCTTCAACATAATTTATCCTACCCATAGCATCTTTATTACGGGGAGTTACAGTAATATCAGCATCTAACGGACTATTAAATCTTTCTGGAACGACATTTTCTCCTGTAATTATATTTGATATAGGCTCATTAGCACTTGTCTTTTGAGCACCACCTAATAATTTTTGAATTTTTGATCCTAGTTTACCTTTGTAGCCTGCTATTCCAAGACCGATTACAGCTGCCAATGCTGTTGCTCCAACCATATATTTGGTTGCATTGGATTTTTCTTCATCAACTTCAGCTTTTGACGTAAAACTTTGTTGCGATTTCAAATTCGCCTTTGAAGCCTGATGAAGTCCAACTGAATAATTTTTGACTGCTTCTATTGCCATTACTACACCTTTCTTACTTTTTGTACCTACATGTAGATTAAAACACAAGGGGCTAAAAATTTGACACAGTGCGCCGCATAGCATAGCATAGCATAGAGGCATTAT
>ERZ1034925.195-NODE-195-length-32276-cov-9.385215_pt1 | contig 32276 bp, 31 predicted proteins | sample MGYA00520687_ERZ1034925 | MGnify/ENA primary metagenome ERZ1034925 (study PRJEB33766, sample SAMN09781758) | gut metagenome | biome: gut microbiome | host: Homo sapiens | place: Madagascar | study: EMG produced TPA metagenomics assembly of the PRJNA485056 data set... | reverse complement strand
CATCGACATAAACGGTTTGTGCTATTTGGTCGATGTTGAAGGTCTGCTTGTGGTGGAGGGCTGTCGCCCCCTCTCGAAAAACGTGACATTTAGTCACCTTTTTCTCGGCAGAGTACCACATCGACATAAACGGTTTGTGCTATTTGGTCGATGTTGAAGGTCTGCTTGTGGTGCATGTGCTTCGCACCCTCTCGACCAACAATTCACTGGATTGTTGGTCTCGGCAGAGTACCAACATCGACTGGTTATTATCTGTTCTGAGTTTATCATAAAAAACTTCTTTTGTAAAGAAAAGTTTACATTGAAAGCAAAATAATTAAAGTTTTCATGAAAGCATGTCGTACATACTCATGTGTGGAAGAATTCTACAAGACTATTAACAAATATTAAGAATGTAACGAAAATCTGAATATTTGAAAATAGACATTGGGAATATTTTTAATTGATACATGAAGTCAATTAATACAAGTAAATAAAAAAAGAAAGTGAGGCTGTATGACAGTTGAAAGCGTAAATGGCGCTAATGGACCAAAGGACACTTATTATGTTTCAGGCGGAGGACAAACTAACCAGTCTGAAACAACGACAAATGTAGATATGTCGCAGGCGAAGGGTAATACCTCAGATGCCGGTTTTGAAGCTTCCGGTTTGAGTATTACAAAAGAAGACGTAAAAGATGCACAAGATGAGTTGGGTATTCGAACTTCTGCAAAAACAAAAGAACGTGTAGCTGCTATGCGTAATGAATATGCTCAAAAAATTATGTCTTGTTGCGTAGAGGGTTGTCCACCAGAATTAAAAGGGGTCGCAATGGCTTATGTTCAAGAATTGCCGATGGCTTCTCGTGGACGAGATATTCAAAATTTTAAAGCAGCTTGTGAAGCTAAATTAGATGCATTTAGAGGAACAGCTCAACGTTTAGGGCTTGGTAATTACCTTGTACAAATGGAAAAAGGTAATCAAGTAAGATTTGATACGGCTGAAGCTACTGCAGATCGACGTCAAATAAAAACGCAATTAACTGTTGTTCAAACTGGTATTCAAGTTCAAGATAATGTCAATGCTCATACCGATGAAGTTGGAGAAGCAACACAAAAAATTGTCAAAAAAGAAGGGCAAACAACAAGGGCATATACTGGAAGAAGAATTAATTCCGCAGTTGGAAGAATTAATCGTCACACAACAGCTGTTGGAAATGCTGTAAATGCTCATACTGATGCGGTTGGCGATCGAGTCACACGTAATACTGGAGCTATGCTTGGTACCCCTGGTGTTGGAGAAACCAGAACTGTTAAGGCTGAAGATGGAACAGAAAGAACTGTTGGCGTAGTTCGTTACGGTGATGGTTCTACAGTTGAAGTAGAGCAACGTGATACAGCTCTAGGTCGCAGTGATGCTAATGCAGATAGACTAACTAAAAATGTTGGCTCAATGCTTGGTATTGAAGAAGTTGGTGACAAACGAACTGAAGGTGAAGGTGACGATGCAAAAGAAGTATTTGTTGTTACTGATAGCCAAGGAAATGAAACTAGCTTGAATCCTGAAAATACAGTCAATGGTCATACAACTGCAGAAACCAATAGAGGTATTAAAACAAATGCAGAAAATGCCACTGCGATAGCTGGAATAGTCTATGGAGATAACTATGAGACTCGCGGAGAAGGCGATGCTGCAACTAAAGTTCCACGCATAAATGATGGCTCTGGAAATTATACTGATCTGGATTATGAGAATACTATTATTGGTCAGACCCAAAATGAAGGATCAAAAACAAGAACCAAACTTGATGAAAATACCAATACTCTGAAACAACAAAATGAAGCTTTAAAAAAGAAATTAGAAGAAGCTTTGGGGCTCTTGAGAGCGAGAGGTGGCAACGAAGGTGGTTCAGCTCCAGCTAGTGAAGGACACAAACCCTCCAGCAAATAGACGTTCAAGACCTTCAAATACATAATGGTATAATATTTATAAATTGCGTTCCCATATTGGGAGCGCAATTTTTGTTTTGCGAATTTGAAAAACATTTTTTACATGTAATAATGATGGTATGTTAGATACGATTATTGTTAAGGGTGCTAAAGAGCACAATTTAAAAGATGTTTCATTACAATTACCCAAAAATGAGCTGATTGTTTTTACGGGTGTTTCCGGTTCTGGGAAATCATCTCTCGCCTTTGATACAATATTTGCAGAAGGGCAAAGACGCTATATTGAAAGTCTTTCAACCTACGCACGTCAGTTTTTGGGACAAATGGACAAGCCAAATGTTGACTATATCGATGGGCTTTCGCCTGCTATTTCAATCGATCAAAAATCGACAAGTAACAACCCTCGTTCTACTGTTGGTACGGTAACTGAAATCTATGACTATCTAAGGCTTTTGTATGCTCGTGTCGGTACTCCTTACTGCCCGAATTGCGGTGAAAAAATTAAGCCGCAAACGGTTGACGAAATCGTAAATAATATTTTAAAACTCGGCGAAGGTACAAAAATTCAAATTTTAGCACCTGTCGTTAGAGGCAAAAAAGGTGAATACTCTTCGACTTTTGAGGAATTGCGACAAGAAGGTTTTGTGCGTGTGAAGGTTGATGGTGAGATTTACAACCTTGATGAAGATGAAATATCACTTGCAAAAACTAAAAAGCACGATATTTCTGTTGTTGTGGATCGAATTGTTGTGAAGGAGTCTGCGCAATCTCGTATTGCAGACAGTGTTCAAATTGCATTAAAAAAGGCTGATGGAGTGGCAATTGTTGATGTTGTCGGCGGTAATTTATCTGTCTTGACATCTAAAAGTGGCGAGGGCGAGAAAAAGTCTCCTTCCAAAGAAATAATTTACAGTGAAAAACTGGCATGTCCAAAGTGCAACTTGAGTTTTGAAGAACTTGCACCGAGAATTTTCTCTTTCAATGCGCCTTATGGAGCTTGCGAAAGATGTTCGGGGCTTGGGGCAGACTTTGTTGTGGATCCAGATTTGGTTGTTCCTGACAAGAAAAAATCGCTTAACGAAGGCGCTATTTATCCTTGGTCAAAGACTTCTACTCAGTACTACAATGATGTTTTAAAATCCGTTTGTCACAATTTCAATATTGATATGGACAAGCCGTTTGGGGAATTGTCTGAAAAAGAGCAAAAAATAATACTTTACGGAAGCAACGACATAATAAAATTTACTGTAATGCGGTTTGGAACTCATCGCTATGAAACAAAATATCGGAATTTTGATGGTGTAATTCCATTTTTGGAAAAACGTTATAATGAGTCGAACGGTGATTATTGGCGAGAAGAAATTGAAAAATATATGACGACAACACCTTGCCCATCGTGTCATGGGGCGAGATTAAAACCGTTTCCGCTTGCCGTAAAAATCAAGGATAAAAATATTTTTGAATTCACTCAGATGCCAATTGATGAGGAATTAGACTTTATTTCGGATTTGTATTTGGAATTGAATGAGTTTCAAATGCATATTGCAAAGCAGATTTTGGACGAAATTCGTGCTCGTTTGAGATTTTTGAAAGATGTCGGTTTGAGTTATCTTGATTTGGCTCGTCGTGCCGGAACTCTTTCCGGTGGTGAGGCGCAAAGAATTCGACTTGCAACTCAGATTGGAAGCGGTTTGTCAGGCGTTTTGTATGTTTTGGACGAGCCTTCAATCGGTTTGCACCAACGTGATAACGATAGATTGATAAAAACTTTAATAAAACTTAGAAACCTCGGAAATACTCTGATAGTCGTTGAACACGATGAAGATACTATCAGAAATGCAGATTATATCGTCGATATCGGTCCAAAAGCCGGCGTAAATGGTGGTAAAATGATTGCTTGTGGCTCAATTGACGATATAATTGCGGCAAAAGAGTCAATTACAGGAAAATATCTGAGTGGTGAAAAATTTATTCCTGTGCCTGAAAAAGTTCGAGAAGGTAATGGAGAATTTTTGCGGGTTAAAAATGCGCATATCAACAACCTTAAAAATATAGATGTCGATATTCCGTTGGGAAAAATTGTTTGCTTGACCGGTGTTTCTGGTTCAGGGAAATCTTCTTTGATGCAAGATTTGATATATGAATATGCCCTGCATAAATTACGTGGAAATAAGCCAAAACCGCAAGGGGTAGACGAAATTCAAGGTTTTGAAAATATTGATAAAGTTATTGCGATTGACCAATCTCCAATCGGCAGAACTCCAAGGTCTAACCCTGCAACTTATACGGATTTGTTTACACATATTCGTGAACTGTTTTCAAAAACTAATGAAGCAAAACTCAGAGGATACAAGCCGGGGCGTTTTAGCTTTAACGTAAAAGGTGGACGCTGTGAGGCTTGTAAGGGTGATGGCGTAATTAAAATCGAGATGAACTTCTTGTCAGATGTTTATGTTAAATGTGATGTTTGCAAAGGAAAACGCTACAACCGTGAGACTTTAGAGGTTAAATACAAAGGCAAAACAATCTCTGACGTGTTGGAAATGAGCGTTAAAGAGGCGTTGGAATTCTTTGACAGTATTCCGTCGATTAAGTCAAGATTGCAGACTTTGAACGATGTCGGACTTGATTATATGAAGCTCGGGCAAAGTGCAACAACGCTTTCTGGTGGTGAAGCTCAAAGAATTAAACTTGCTGCTGAATTGAACAAGCGTTCGACCGGAAAAACATTGTATTTGCTTGACGAGCCGTCTGTCGGGTTGCATTGGTACGATTTGGATAAACTAATTAAAATTTTGCAAAAGCTTGCAGATCAAGGTAATACTGTACTTGTAATTGAGCATAATTTGGATTTTATTAAAATTGCAGACCATATAATTGATTTGGGACCGGAAGGCGGAATCGGCGGTGGACAAGTTATTGCGCAAGGAACGCCGGCTGAGGTTGCAAAATGCAAGAATTCTTACACAGGACAGTATCTTAAACCAATGTTGACAAATAAATAAAAATAATTTATCTTTTTGTTAAGAAAGTAGGGGAAATGAAAAAGTATCTATATTTATTAGTTTTGATTTTTGGATTGTTGTGCCAACCGGTTTTTGCAAAAACAGTTGCTGTCGAGGCGTTGAGTGATTTTTCGACGGGAAATCCGAGTACTAGAATGAGTGTTAAAATTCTTGAGAATTTGACAATTGATGATAATGTTGTTTTTACGGAAGGCACTATTGTCAATGGAAAAGTCGTTGATGTTACGGATCCAAAGCGTTTGAAACGTGATGCAACTTTCACTTTTGTTCCTCTCAATTATGTTGACAAAGATGGCAAAACTATTGATATCAAAGGGTATTATCCGGCAAAATACACTACAAAACTTAATAAAGGTGAACTTGCAAAAAATGTTGGACTAGGTGTTGGAAGTTTCTTTGTAAAAGGCTTGTCTCTTGGGTATAGTGCGGTTGAAGGTGCGGTTAAAAATGAAAAAGACAATCGCTTTAAATCTAGTGTGACGGAAGTTTACAAGGATTCCCCTCTTTCTTATGTTGAAAAAGGCGGAGAAATTGTGATTGAAAAACATCAACCGTTTTACTTGAATTTTAAATCCAAAGATGATGAAGATACCGAGGATTTGCCAAATTATGAGTACACACCGCTTCCGTCTGAATAAATGTAAAAATTGTTATATAACTCATATATAACAACGATTGACGGATTTTTTGAATTATGTTATTATCCATTTATAAAATCGGAGATTATGAAAATGAAAAAAATATTGACAATTTTTGCACTACTTTTAGGACTTTCAACTGTTCCGGCTAATGCTAAAACTGCACCGGTTCAAGCATTACAGGATTTCTCTATCTCAAATCCTTCTCAGACTCTTTTGATTAAAATGCTTGCAAATGTGCAATTGAACAAGGATACAATGTTGCATGAAGGTTTTTACGTTTTAGGACAAATTCAAAATGTTTCAAATTCTTCATTTGTCTTTATGCCGATAAAGTATCAAAATTTCCATAATGAAGTTTTTCAAATAAACGGAAATTATCCTGCAAAATTTGTTGAAATGGTTGATTCTGCAAGCAAATTACCTGCTCAAGGTGTAATTGCAAAAGATGGAAAATTCTTGATGGATTTTGTTATTGCAAACGAAACTCCAGATAATTCAATCGGAGAAAGATATCAAGGTGTTGGAACTCCTGCAAACGGAATTTCTGCTGTTGTAAATCAACAGGATTTGGTTTTGTATGATGGAAGTATTCCACAGACTATGAAGGATTTTCCGGGGATTAAGTTGAATTCTTTTGATAATGGAAGCAATTTTAATATCCCGAAAAAGTTGATAATTGAAGCAACTCCGAAAGAAGTTAATATTAACGATTTGAAATACTAAAATTTTTGGAATTGCGAAGAGGCATGTTAATATTTGGCGGAAGAATTGTAACAATTGTTTGAAGTTTCGTATGTTTGTGCTATTATCGACACATAAAACAGATTATTACTTTATAAAAGGGGAAAAATATGATTTCAGTAAACGATTTAAAAACAGGCTTGACGCTACAATTGGACAACGGTTTATGGTCTGTTGTTGAATTTTTACACGTAAAACCTGGTAAAGGTGCTGCGTTTGTTCGTTCAAAACTTAAAAACGTTGAAACTGGTCAGGTTGTTGAAAAAACATTCCGTGCCGGTGAAAAAGTTGCAAAAGCTATGCTTGACAGACGTGAAATGCAATATCTTTACAAAGAAGGTAAAGAATACGTTATGATGGATAACGAAACTTACGAACAATTGCAATTGACAGAAGATCAAATCGGCGACGGTATCAAATATTTGAAAGAAAATATGGTTGTTCAAGTATTGATGCACGATGCAAGAATTATCGGTGTTGACCTTCCTGCTCACGTAATTCTTGAAGTTACTGATACTCCTCCATCAGAAAAGGGTAACACTGCTCAAGGTGGTACAAAACCTGCTACTTTGGAAACTGGTGCAGTTGTAAACGTTCCGTTCTTTATCTCTAACGGTGACAAAATCAGAGTTGATACAAGAACTAACGAGTATCTTGATAGAGCGTAGGTGTAGAGATTACCTGGCACAGAGGCGAAGATTTGTGTTAAGTGAATAAGGTGAATAAGTAAATAAGAGGACAAGTTCATTTCGTTCGCTTTTGCTCAAAAATATATTGGTACGAAGTTCCAGATAAGACTTATTCTCCTATTTACTTATTAACTTTTTCACTCGAAAAACGAAAGGCAAAAATAATGAAATTTGATATAGATTATGTAGAAAAATTAGCAAAAGTTTTGGCTGATAACTCTTTGACAGAAATTTCTCTTGAAGATGGTGAACAAGCTATTACTTTGAGAAAAGAAGTTGTTGGTGTTGCTGCTGCTCCTGTTGCTGTTGCAGCTCCTCAAGCTCCAGCAAGTGCTCCGACACCTGTCGCTGCTCCTGCCGCATCTCAAGAAGCTGCTCACAAAGGAAAACCTTTGACATCTCCAATGGTTGGAACTTTCTATTCAGCTCCATCTCCAGATGCAGAAGCTTTTGTAAAAGTTGGTCAAGCTATTAAAGAAGGCGATGTCGTTTGCATCGTTGAGGCTATGAAACTTATGAACGAAATTGAATCAGATTTTTCAGGTAAAGTTACCGAAATTTGTGTTGAGGACGGTCAACCTGTTGAGTTTGGTCAAGTTTTGATGTATGTAGAATAAAGTGAGAAGTGAAAAGTGAGAGGTGAAAAGTTCGTTTAGCTCGCTAGCGCTCGTAAATATAGTTTATTGGGTAGCCACAAAGAGATTTCAACTTATGACCTTTTACTTTTTACCTTTTATAGGGATAAGAAAAAGATGTTTAGAAAAGTATTGATTGCAAACCGCGGGGAGATTGCGGTAAGAATTATAAGAGCTTGCAGAGAAATCGGTATTCCAACCGTTGCTATTTATTCTCAGGCTGATGCAAATTCGCTTCACGTTAGATTGGCTACTGAGGCATACTGTATTGGACCTGCTCAGAGTGCAAAAAGTTATTTGAGCATTCCGGCAATTATTTCTGCAGCAATCGTTTCCGGTGCTGATGCAATCCACCCTGGGTACGGCTTTATGTCTGAAAGAGCAGATTTTGCTGAAATTTGTGCTAAACACGGCATTAAATTTATCGGACCAACTGCGGAAGCTATGAGAAAAATGGGTGATAAGGCAACTGCTCGTAAGACAATGATTGAAAATAGTGTTCCTGTAACCCCTGGAACAGGGATTTTGAAAACTCCTGAGGAAGTTAAGGAATTTGCGAATAAAGTTGGTTACCCGATTATTTTGAAAGCTACTGCCGGTGGTGGTGGTAAGGGGATGAGAATTTGCAGATCTGATGAGGAAGTCGATGTTAATATGAGTCTTTGTCAGTCAGAAGCTCAAAATTTCTTTGGAAATCCTGATGTTTATGCTGAAAAATTCTTGGAAAATCCTCGCCACATTGAAGTTCAAATTCTTGCTGACCAATACGGCAATGTAGTTCACTTGGGCGAAAGAGATTGTTCAATACAAAGACGTCATCAAAAATTGTTGGAAGAAGCTCCTTCTCCTGCAATTGATGAAGCTACTCGTAAAGAAATGGGTGCTGCTGCTGTTCGTGCTGCAAAAGCTATTAATTACGAAAGTGCAGGAACTTGTGAATTTTTGCTAGACCACGATGGCAAATGGTATTTTATGGAAATGAATACTAGAATTCAGGTTGAACACTGTGTAACTGAAATGATTTCAAATGTTGATTTGGTAAGAGAACAAATTATGGTTGCAGCTGGCGAAAAACTTGATTTCACTCAGGACGATATCGTATTGCGAGGACATGCAATTGAATGTCGTATTAATGCTGAAAATCCTGAAAAAGATTTTATGCCGAACCCAGGAACTATTACAGGTTACGTAACTCCTGGTGGATTTGGTGTAAGAGTAGATTCGCACGCATATCAGGACTATTCAATTCCTCCTTATTACGATTCAATGATTGGAAAATTGATTTGCTGGGGTAGAACTCGAAACGAGGCTCGTCGTAGAATGTACAGAGCTTTGAAAGAGTATGTTATCACAGGTGTTGAAACAACAATTCCATTCCACCAAGCAATTATTGAAGATCCGGTGTTTATGAGTGGTAAATTTAATACAGGATTTATCGAAGATTTTTATAAACGCACAGGTCGTGATAAAAAATAAATTTGGAAAAGCCCGAAATAATCGGGCTTTTATTTTTACTAAGATTTTTGGTTGAAAAATTTCTGAAAATATGCTAAAATGAGTATATATGAATAGAAAATGTCAGGCACTATCTGACAATCTGGATAAGGAGTCAGAGTATGAGAAAAGATTGTGTTATGCAAGAATTGTTAAAAATGGAAAGCCACCTAATTGACGGATGTAATATGCTCGTCGGGGGGGGGGCAATCGTTACGGGGTACGTGATGTAGTACGAGGAGCTGATTTAGCAGCAAAGCTTTTAGATGCCAAGAGGCAAAGATGCGAAGAGGCAGAGCCCTTATCAAAAGAAGATACTAAGTTACTAAGTCACTATGGTACTAAGTTCGTATCAGAAATAAATTTCGTTAATAATTGCGAAGAATATGAGTCTATTGTAGGTTGGGCTCACCAGCCCAACAAAGAAACCAATAATTCAACACAGTTGCAGGGAAAGAAAGCTAATTCTTCTGAAACAGACCACGCATCTATGCCTCTTTGCCTCTTTGCATCTAAATCAGTTTCGTGTTGGCATAACAATGCCAACCTACATAAGAAAGTCGCCTTTACCCTTGCTGAAGTATTGATTACACTTGGAATTATAGGTGTTGTCGCTGCACTGACGCTGCCAACAATTATTCAAAATTATAAAAAGTCAGTAATAGAGACATCTGTCAAGAAATTTTATACAAATATAAATCAGGCAATAATTATGTCAGAGCGTGACAATGGTGATATGCATGAATGGAGTCGAACAGATTGGGACGGCGATGGAGCTCAAACTTGGGACACATATTTTGATAAGTATATGATTACTATAAAGCGTATGAAAACTCGTGATGGCAAAAATACAATATTTGTTTTCTCTGATGGAAGTGGGCTAAGAATAAATGCATCGGATTTTTTCTGGTGTGTGAAAGCGGACTATGTAGATGATTTTTATAAATATAATAAATCTGCACAGTGTATGCTGTTTGGGTTTTATCCAACCTATCCTGTTTCAGGGTCAAAGGATTGTGTGATTGCAAACTATAGAGATAAAGGGGTTGAACCGTATATCCACGGAAGCTCTAATTGTAGTAGAATAAACGATCCAGAATATTTGTGTAAAGGTGCTTACAATGAGTATTATTATGCAAGAGCGTTGCAAATAAACGGGTGGAAGTTTCCTAAAAATTGCCAAATTGGACATTGATAAATGACTTTTTCAGAGTAACGAGTATTGTTCAAAACTTCACACCAAAATATGGAATATGAACCAATGTTGTCACAGTGGGTTTATGATGGCTTTTTCTTTGGATTTTTGTTATGTCTTGGTTTCCCGTTGTTGCGTCTTGGCATATTGGCAGTTGCGTAAGATGTTTGAATACGTTTTACGCTGTAAACATCAGGAATTGCTTGAATACTTAGGGTAACTTTTTTCAATGTATCTATGTTGTCAAGTTCCAAACCAAGTTCAATAATACCTACTTTGCCACTTTTTGATTTTACATTTGCATAAGTGATATTTGTACCGTTATCAGAAACTGCTGCGATAATATCTTTCAAAAGCCCTTGTTTTTCAGCTGTTTCAACCCTGATTGTTGTATTGTAAGTTCTGTTTGTATTGTCGCCAGACCAGCGGATATTCATTAATCTTTCCGGTTCAATGTTGTCGAGCATTTGGCAATCCATTCTGTGGACTGTAACCCCTTTGGCTCTTGTTACGACCCCGACAATTGGTTCCCCTGGGATTGGAGAACAGCATTTTGCAATCGAGTACATCAAACCTTCAAGTCCGATAATATCTTTTTCAGAGTTTTTGCGAGATGTCCCGTGGAAGTTTTCCCCAGGAACTCTTGTCGATTCAGGCTTTTTAAGTTTGTTTATAACCTTATTTACAGTCGTTTCGCCATATCCGAGAGCAGCAAACAAATCTTCTGCTGAAACGTAGTTCATTTGTTTTGCGACTTTGGCAAACTCACCTGATTTCATATAATCGTCAAAAACAGCTTTGGTTAGTTCGTGTTCAAGGTTGGTTTTACCGACTTCAATGTGTTCTTCTCGGTTATTTTTCTTGAACCATTGTTTAATTTTTGATGATGCCTGTTTTGTTACAACGAAATTTAACCAATCAAGGCGTGGAGCAGGCGTTTTTGATGTTAAAATTTCTACAATATCACCGTTGTTTAATTTCGTATCAAGTTGTGCAATTCTACCGTTAATAAGTGCGCCAACTGTTTTGTTCCCGACTTCCGAGTGAATTCTGTATGCAAAGTCGACAGGGGTTGCGTTTATCGGTAAATCGAATACGTCCCCGTTTGGCGTGAAGGCAAATACCTGATCAGAGAAAAGATCAAGTTTGACAGAGTTTACGTAGTCCTCAGCTGAGGTCATGTCTTTGTCATATTCAACAAGTTTTCTCATCCAAGAAAACTGCATATCTGTCGGGTTGTTTGCTTTTTGGGAACCTTTTTCTTTATAACGCCAGTGGGCTGCGATACCATATTCTGCAACCTCGTGCATCTCCCAAGTTCTAATTTGAACTTCCAACGGCTTCGTTTTTGGGCCAATAACAGATGTGTGAAGTGACTGGTACATGTTGCCTTTCGGCATTGCGATGTAGTCTTTAAATCTGCCGGGGATTGGTTTGAATTGCGAGTGGATAAGCCCCAAAACCTCGTAACATTCTTTTTCAGTGTCTACAATTACACGAACTGCTGTGATGTCATAAAGGTCATGGAATGCGATATTCAAGCGTTTCATTTTACTGTAAATACTGTAATAATGCTTTGCACGTCCTGTGATTTGTGCATTAATTCCGGCTTTTTTTACGTCTTGAGAAATTTTATCAATAAGGATTTTGACTGTTGCTTCTCTGTCTGCTTTGGTTTGAGAAACGAGACGTGCAATTTCAAAATACTTGTCAGGTTCAAGATATCTCAAAGACAAATCTTCAAGCTCGGCTTTGATTTTGTAGATACCTAAACGGTTTGCAAGCGGGGCGAAGATATCAAGGGTTTCACGAGCAATTTTTTGTTGTTTGGCAGTCGTCATAAAGTTGAGGGTTCTCATATTGTGGAGACGGTCTGCAAGTTTTAAGAAAACAATTCTGATGTCGCTTGCCATTGCAATAAATAGACGTCTAAAATTTTCTGCTTGACGCTCTTCTTTTGACTTAAATTGAAGTTTGCCGAGTTTGGTAACCCCTTGCACAAGAGTCAAAACATCTTTGCCGAAAAGTTTTTCGATTTCTTCCGGCTGGGTGTCAGTGTCCTCCAAAATGTCGTGAAGAAAAGCGGCTTCTAGTGTGTGAGAATCAACTTTTAAGCCGACTAATATTTTTGCAACCTCAACAGGGTGAATAATATAAGGTTCTTCCGAAACCCTGTATTGTCCTTCGTGTAGCCTTTTGGCAAAAAGGTATGCTTTTTCTATCTCTTCAATTTCAGAAGGTTCTCTGTTTTGTTCAATTAAAATTTTCTTAATATCTTCAAAAAGTGGTTTTTCGCTCATGATATAATCATAATACAGATTTTATTCGTAATTTTCAAGTAAAAATGAATAATTTCATTCATAAGGATTACAAAATGCTAAAAGAAACAAAAGACGGAGTAATTTTTTCATTGAAAATTTCTCCAAATGCATCTAAAAATGAAATAATAAAAACACCTGAGGGGTATAAGGTTAAAATTACGGCTCAACCGATTGATGGGAAAGCAAATAAGGCGTTGATTGAATTTTTATCAAAGCAGTTTAAGGTACCAAAATCGTATTTTGAAATTGTTAGGGGAGAAACGTCTAAAGACAAGACAATTATGATTAGAAATATTGATGAAGCTAAAGTACAATTTATCAATGAATTGTTAAATAATGTTAAATAAAAGGCAAAAAATCTTTTTATGAGTTTTAAATCTCAAAAAGGAGAATTTATGCAAATTAATAATAATTCTAATGTCGCTTTTGGAACAAGAGTCCCGCAAAAATTTTTAGATGAATTAAGCGTTTCTGTTCCAGTAAAAAATAGGAATTCTTCCACGTATTTGAACATGCTTCGTGATTTAGATACAAAAGCAGAACAGGTGCGAAAATTTGGAAGTGATACATTTGAAATCGGGTTTACTAAAGATCCAGAAACACAAAAACTTACATTATGTTTAAGAGATGCTGTAAATTCCGATAAAGCTCCTGTAATTTTGCCTAAAAATAGAAAGCAAGTTTTGTTAGCAAGGTTTTTATCATTCAAAAAAGAAGATATTGTAAATGCTCAGAATGAAATAAAACACGGTTCAACGATAGAAGAAATTACAAAACATATTATAAAATTCAGATAGACTTGCAAAAATATTACGTTTATAGTACATTCTAATTAGGTAGAAATATGATAGTAAATTATTCTTTAAAACTCCATCATGTCCATTGTCATAGTGTCCTTGAAAGACTATGAATTGATGGTGCGCGCTTTTAAAGAATATTGTTTCAATTCTTTTATAAATGGTCTTTCAAGGTAAAAGCGATTGACTGTTTTGTATTGAGCGTTTGCTCAAGCCTGATTTCAGGCGATGAAAAGAATTGGAGAAATAATAAAGATGGCAATAACAAATATAATTTCGGCTATTGGAAACAATAGCAGTGTTTACCCCCTAATACTAAGAGATTGTGGAATTGAAGTTCCGACAAAGCTTGCTCTTACGTATGACCAAAACAAAAAAGAATCAAAAGAGATTGCGTATCTTGCGACTAGAGAACGTTTTTTGGACGAATATTCTTCTTCTGCAGTTTGGCTCGGTGGAATTCCGTTTATGGGCTGGCTTTGCAACAAATTCATTAAGTCAAAAGGATTGAGCCCTGATGTAAATTTGAAGTTGTTTAAGGAAGAGGACGGAATTCAGGGAATTGATTATAATATTAAGAAGTTTGCTAAAACCGCTCCTGACGCTGTAAAAGATTTGGTTAAAGTAAAGGGAAATAAAAAGTTATATGAAAAACTTCTTGCCGGAAAGTTTGTTGTTTCAACAACCGTGCCGATTTTGTTTATGGGATTTATTTTGCCAAAGTTGATTTTTGCATCATCTTCAAAGAAAATCCAAAAACTAAGAGAAGAAAATGCAAAATTTTCTCAAAATCAAAAAATTAGTTTTATGCAAAAAGATAGATTTTTCAAGTCGCAAACTCCTTCATTTACAGGTGCTTGGATTACAAAGGCTGCAAACTTTTCTGCACAGGACAAAATGGCAGTAACTGATGGTGGCTATGCTGTTGGGCGAATTGCAACCGCTCGAAACAAAAACGAGTGTATGGATTTGAGTTTCAAAATGACTGGCATGATGGTCTTGAACTATTTGGCGCCAAAATGGATAGAAAAAGTGTTGAATAAAATGACAGGAACTCAACTTGATCCGATTATTTTGGCTGATAAAGAATTTGTAGAGCAGGTGAAAGCCGGCACTTTGAGCCTCCCAAAATCTGACAACGCAAAAGATTTGCTTGATTTCGTTGATAATATCGAAAACAAGGATACGCCATTTATAAAATTTGCAAAGAAATTTGAAAAAATCAAAATGCTTGATAACGGAATTCGTGATCCTAGGGAATATGTTGATATAAAAGGGCTAGGCGGATTTAGAAACGATATTGAAAATTTTGCCAAGCAAGCTGTTAAATCAGATAATTTAGAAAAATATGTTAAAAAGGCTAAAATCGCAAAATCTGCTAATATTTTGACAAACGTAGCATTGAGCAGCTTTTTGCTTGCTTATGTTTTGCCAAAAGCTCAATTTGCCTTCCGAAAACTTGTAACAGGTTCTGACTTGGAACCCGGTTTGGCTCCTGCAGAAAAAGTAGTTGATAAAAAAGTGTAACGTGTCCTGCGCGGACGGCGGGAACTTTTTGTGTAAAGCCCATTCCGCAATCATGGCGATTTAACTCCGTAATTTGCTATTTATAATAAAAAAGGAACTGAATATTCAGTTCCCTTTTTTATTATTTAAAATTATTCAATTACACCATTGCAATTTCTCTTGATGTATTCATAAATTCAACCTGATTGTCATCTTGAGAGTGATCTACGTCAGGCAAGATTTCGTTTTTGATGTTTGCCAAATCTTCTTTCATCAATCTCCTTGGAGAACCTTCGTCAAGTGAGTGGTTTCGCAACAAGTATGATGGGTGGAAAATTGTCATTGCACGATAATCTTTGCCATCTACATTGATTGTTAGCCATTGACCTCTAACTTTAGAAATTGTTTGTTTTTTGTCAAGGTTTACAAATGATTTCAATGCTGTTGCTCCGCAAAGTACAATTGCTCTTGGATTGATAATATCAATTTGAGCTTCCAAAAATTTTCTGCATGCTGCTTTTTCTTCGTCAGATGGAACTCTGTTTTTTGGAGGTCTACATTTTACTGTGTTAATTACATAAATGTCTTCGTCTCTTGAAATACCAGCTTCTTTTAGAAAATCGTTCAAAAGTTGTCCGGCTCTTCCAACAAACGGTCTACCTGTTTCATCTTCCATTTCGCCTGGTGCTTCGCCAATAAGTACGATTTTGGCAGTTGATGGGTTTCCGTCAGAAAAAACTATGTTATTTCTTGTTGCTCCCAATGCACAAGCCTTGCAGCTTTCGCATTTAGATCTAACTATTTCCAGACAATCCTTCTTCATCATTCTCTCTCTCCTCGTTATTGTTTTTGAATAAACCTACATTATATTTTTTGCAATATCTTTTTAGTTCTTTCATAATTACGTCTGATAACATGAATACTGCTATTAAGTTTGGCACAGCCAAGAATAAAGTAAATGCATCAGATAGATTAATTATACTTTTAAAGTTCATGGCAGAACCAATAATTATGAATATACAATATATAACCTGAAAAGTCCTCGTTGTCAATTTTGTTTCGCCAAATAAATAATTCCAAGCCTTAATTCCATAATAAGATCCGCATAGCATTGTTGATAAAACAAAGCAACTTGCCATAAAAGTTAATAATATTGGGAAGAACGGGCAAACAGAACCGAAAGCTTTTGATGTTAATTCAATACCGGCAATTCCTGTTGTATGTAAATATTCACCGGAAACAACGATTACAAAAGCTGTTGCAGTACCGACGATTACGGTGTCAACAAACGGTTGCAACATTGCAATAAAGGCTTGAGCCACAGGGTTGTTGGTTTTTACGGCAGAGAATGCAATTGGGGCAGTGCCGAGCCCTGATTCGTTTGCAAACATTGCACGTCTAAATCCCCAAAGCATGCACGCAAACATTCCGCCGGCAATTGCTCTAGGGTGAAATGCTTCCTTCACAATCAATGCAACTGTGTGTGGAACATGCCCTATGTTAAACAAGCATACCGCAAATGCAGTCATGACATACAATGTGCACATTACAGGGGTTACCTTTGATGTAAATTTGCCGATAGCTTTAATTCCGCCGATGATTGTGAAATACGTAATAACCGCTACAATTAATCCTAAAAGCCAACTTTGGTTTGCAAAGAAGCTCTTGTCACCACCTGTAACTTCAGTGATTTGGGTCGTCATGGCGTTTATTTGGAACAAGTTCCAACCGCCAATCATTGCAAATACACAGCAAACGGCGTAAATTTTTGAAAGATATGGCGCAAATTTTCCGATATATTTATTGTTTTTTAATGCTCCTTCTATATAATACATAGGTCCGCCGGCAATTGTTCCGTCAGGATTGACTTTGCGGAATTTTAAGCCTAATAAGACTTCAGCAAATTTTAATGCCATTGAGAAAAATCCGGCTAAAATCATGTAAAAAATTACTCCAGGGCCTCCGATTGAAACGGCTGCCGCAGATCCTGCAACGTTTCCAATTCCTGCTGATGCGGAAATTGTTGCCGTAAGTGCCTGAAAAGAAGAAACTTCGCCCTTTTTCTTTTTGACACGAATTTCTTTGTGTTCGTAGTTTTTTGTAATTAGTTGTAAAGCGTGTTTAAATCCCCAAATTCCGATAAATCTGGTTCTGAATGTGAAATAAAATGCAGCAACCATTAGCAAAGCAACCAAAAATTCGATTTTTACGCCGTGAATGGTTACTGAGCTGAATATAATCCCTGATATTTTGTCGGCTATTGGGGATAAAAATGTATCTATTGCTGCGTCTAAATTCATCAGAACTATTGTAACATAAACATAAATATATAGTTGAAAGTTGTCACAAAATATGTTAAAATGTAAATATGGCAATGAAAACGTCTGTTTATATATTAAATAAATTAGTTAGTACACTCGTCGGGGGGGGGGAATCGCGAAGGAGCTACGCACGTAGCCCACTGTAACGATATTCGTTCCTACTTCAGGCATTGGTGTAAGGTTTTGTCCTCTGTGGCTGATTTAGATGCAAAGATGCCAAGAGGCATAGAGGCAAAGTCTGTTACAGAAAAAGATGATTTGTTGCGCACCTCTCTCCTAGGGAGAGAGCGTAGCCGTTTGAGCAAAGCGAATTACGGATACGAGAGAGGGGTTGAGCAAAATAATAATCACTCTACACCGATGTTTGAAGTAGGAATGAACATTGTTGCAGAGAGCTACGTGCGTAGCACACCCCTCTCCTGCATTTCTAATACTCACTATCGTTTGCAAAGAACTGCGCCCTCTACCCTTGGAGAAGGAAGCGTAGTTACTTATGAAAGCCGTGTCAATCCAGCTTATCAAAAATCAAAAACACTAGACAACATGTCATAGTGTTCAATTTTAGTGCAAAAAATAATAAAAATAAGATATTACACAACAAACTATAAAGGAGGTTCAATGAAAGAGATACGAGAGATTTTTGAGACCGTAAGGACGTATTGCGGTATGATTTTTGGAGATGCCAAACTAGATGCAAAGTCGGTAACAGGAGTTACGGAGTCACTCCTCGCCCCTATGGCGGGAGAGGAAAGCAGTTCTTTGCGAACTGTTGTGAGCATTAGAAATGCAGGTGCGGGGGAAAATCAAAAAGAAACAATCCAATCGAACCTCTCACTCGAATTTCTAAATTCACTACCGTTCATTAAGAAATTCTACCCTGTCTTGAATTTGCTTGTCACTTCGCTCGCACTATACGAGTACGCTCCCGCTTTCACTCTTTGCTCGCTCGTTCTCCACGCTCCCAGAGTTCAGCAAAAGCGACACGGTCGCAGTTTGCTTCATCTGCTCGCTATCCGGACTCGTTGCACTCCGTCCGTCCGCAAATTCGCTGCTCTCCATTGGGGCGAGGGTAAAGTTACAAAAGTTGCGCATGATAACAATTTTAACTCTCCCGAAACAGACCATGCATTTGGCATCATTGCATCTAAATTAGTTTCGTTGTCGGATTGGCAAATCCGACCTACAGCTACTCACCATTCACTTAAGAAAGCCGCCTTCACATTGGCTGAGGTATTAATCACCCTCGGTATTATCGGTGTTGTCGCAGCTCTAACCCTTCCGACTTTAATCCAAAACCACCAAAAACAGGTTTATGTAACCCAGTTGAAAAAAGCGTATTCAAATATCAGTAATGCTCTTAGTCAGGTTGTAAATGATGAAGGGGTTGTTGATTGGGATCAAGCTTGTATTGTTACAACGATTTATGATTATCATGAAAAAACGAATATAAATGCATGTTTACACAAAGTCGCAAAACAGATGAAAGCACTTAATATAAAAGATTATGGAGTTACGTGTTCTGCTGATTGGTGCAAATATGGGTATGATGTTGATAATGATATTAATACACAAACAACATTAGCAAATGAAGCTACAGGAATGTTTACAACACCTGATGGAATGCTGTATATGTTTCCATGTTGGGCTTTAACCAATGTTGTTGTTGATGTTAATGGCATTAGCAAATCTCCAAACAAACCGGGGCGAGATATATTTGAATTTTATAATGCTGGTGAATATAAACAGGATTCAAACGGAAATTGGATTTATGAATTTAAAAATGCTTTATCTCCATATGGTTCTGGTTCTAGTAATGGTTGTTCTGCAACAAACCTCTCAACCAGTTGCACTGCTAAGGTTCTCATAGAAGGCAAAATGAATTACTAATAAAAAGGAGCTTCAAACGAGGCTCCTTTTTTATTTTAAACATTTAACGCCATTTTATCTTCAAGTGCGGTTTCAATTTCGTCGATAATAAGTTTTGCGGCTCCAATTCTATCATCTGCTGATGTGATTGGACGCCCGACAACCATAAAGTCAACGCCTGCAAGGATTGCATCTCGAGGTGTGTCAACTCTGACTTGATCATTTACCGAAGACCAAGTTGGGCGTGTTGCAGGACATAAAATTATAAAATCATCACCTATTTCTTTACGAATCCTTCGTGCTTCTTCAGCACTTGCAACAACACCATCAAGCCCAGTCTCCTTCGCAACTTTTGCAAGCTGCAAAACAAAATCTTCAATGTTTTTATCCACGCAAAGCTCTGTTGTCAATGTTTTTTGTCCAAAACTTGATAATAGAGTTACTCCAAGAATTGTTGGAGGTTCAACTCCCATTGATTTTGCGCAAGCACGAGATGCTTTTACAACGGCAGAAGTCATTTTTGAGCCGCCTTGAATATGGACATTAAAAAAGTCGATATTATTTTTTACTAAGCTTATGCAAGCTTTTTGAACTGTGTGCGGAATGTCATGGAATTTGCAGTCATAATAACATTTTGCACCATGTTCTTCCAACAAGCGAAAAGCTTCAAAACCGTAGTTTACAATCAATGGTAAACCGATTTTAAAATAACCAACATAATCTTTTAATTCTTTAACAAGCGTTTCTGCTTCCTTCAAAGAGTCAACGTCGAGTGCTAAAATAATTCTGTCTTTAGCTGTTTTAGGTGTTTCAATCATATTACCAAAATACTAACACTATATAAAAATAAAATCAAGGGAGAATTAAATTCATTGCAAACGTTGACCTGCTTGGCAAGTTCTGTATAATAATATTGTTTACCCTCTCTCTTTCTCTCCCTAACTGAGGGAGAGAAGCTTTTCCTTGCATCAATCTTTGTTCATAATTTGAGCAGCTATTTATGAAAATTAATTTATTTAGATGTGTACTTTTTAGAAAAAATCGTTATTATATAACTATGAGGAAAATTTTTGTTTACGTATTAATATTAATTTTTGCCGGAAATCTAGCTTTTGCGGACGGTGATTTGTGGGATAATTTTGGCGATCAAAACACTTATGGACAAAAAGCTGTTAGTGATCAGGATTTTCAAAAAGCTTTAGACAGCAAAAAAGGTAAAAAGAAAAAGGATAAAAATATTCCTAAAGGTGAAAGCTTTTCACAAAGCAATGAGACTGAAATTATAAACAATACGTCAAAAGACTTGCCGGTATTGATGATTCCGCTAAATCTAAAAGTTGGTGATGGTGTAATCCCTGTAGGGCATTATCAGGTCGAAGGCAAAGAGGAGGACGGAAAGATTTATTTAAGCCTTTATCAAGGTCATAGTTTGATTGCAAAACTTCCTGCAGAAGAAACAGATGACGATTTTGGACAAGATTCAATAAATTTTGTCAAACTTATACCGCACGGCGATTATCATGTTCAAATTATATATGGCGGAATTGATTTTAATGCGTTTTCTGTGATTGACATTGCTGATTAGTATTGCTAAAATTAAATCAAGAAAAGGGGTAAAATTATGAATAGAGCGATTGTAATGGTGATTGATTCTATGGGAACAGGTGCAATGCCTGACTGTAGAGAGTTTAATGACATTCCTGAATGCAACACATTGAAACATGTTTGCGAGTTCAACAATGGGTTGAATGTTCCGAATATGGAGAAAATGGGATTGGGAAATATTCAGGATTATATGGGTATAAAAAAAGTTGAAAATCCTACTGCGCAATACGGGATTATGGAAGAAAAATCGAAGGGTAAAGATACGACTACTGGTCACTGGGAAATGGCTGGACTTGTTTCTACAAAGCCTTTTGCAACTTTCCCAAACGGATTTCCGAAAGAGCTTGTAGATGAATTTGTGAAAGAAACAAATTGTGGCGGAATTTTGGCAAACCGTCCGGCAAGCGGAACTGCAATTATTGCGGAGTTGAATGAAGAACACCATAAAACTAAATTCCCGATTGTTTATACAAGTGCGGACAGTGTTTTTCAAATTGCTGTTGATACAGATTTAATTCCGTTGGAAACGCTTTACAAATGGTGCGAAACAGCTAGACGAATTCTTGATGAAGGCGACTGGAATGTTTCTCGTGTAATTGCAAGACCATATAAAATTATTGATGGCAAACCGACAAGAATTTCTAAAGATAGAAGAGATTATTCAATGGTGCCTTCTCACACCGTTTTGAATGACTTGAAAGATGCCGGCATGAAGGTAATCGGAATTGGCAAGATTGAAGATATTTTCTCTAAATCAGGGATTACTCATGCAATTCACACAGGTAGCAACAAGGAAGGACTTGAATTGACTTTAAAAGCTGTTAAGGGTGAATTAAATCTTGACGAAATCGAGTACAAAAATAACGAGCCGTTCAGTTCGGAAAATTCTTTTATTTTTACAAACCTTGTTGATACAGATATGCTTTTTGGACATAGAAATGATGCAAAAGGCTATGGTAAGGCAATCGAAGAGATTGACACTTATGTAGATGACATTGTTGATGCATTGTCTGATGATGATTTGTTGATAATTACTGCGGATCACGGTTGTGACCCGACAGTTCCAGGAACGGATCACACAAGAGAATACGTGCCAATTTTGGTATTTAATAAAAAGCAAAAAGGTGAAAACCTTGGTATGATAAAAGGTTTTGACTATATTGCAAATAGAATTAAAAATTGGTTGATGTAAACCCTTTAATAAAATAATAATTGAAAAAGAGTCCATTTAGGACTCTTTTTTATTGTAAGTTATTATAAAAATAATTATGAATATATGAACAGTTATGAAACGATTTTTACGCCAGAGCTTGTGCCGAGTCTTTCAGCGCCAGCTTCAAGCATTTTTATCGCTGCTTCTTTGTCTCGAATTCCGCCAGATGCTTTGACTTTTAGCCCGAATGGTGAAACTGTTTCATACATAAGTTTTACATCTTCTGCTTTTGCTCCAACTCCGTTTTTTACAAAACCTGTTGATGTTTTTACAAAATCAGCTTTGGCTTCTACGCAGAGTTCGCAAGCTTTTTTTATTTCGTCTTTTTCAAGCAAATCTGTTTCCAAAATTACTTTTAGTGGTTTGTCTTGGCAAGCTGCTTTGACGGCTTTTATGTCGTTTAAAACGAAGTCATAGTCTTTGTTTTTTATTGCAGTAACATTAATTACCATATCGATTTCATCAGCGCCGTCTTCTACTGCCTTTGTTGCCTCAAAAGCCTTGACATCACTTCTGTTTGCTCCGAGAGGAAATCCGATAACTGTGACAACTTTTACATCGCTATCTTTTAGGTTTTCTTTGGCAAGTTTTACATAAGCCGGATTTATGCAAACACCCAAAAAGAGGTGTTCTTTGGCCTCATTAAAAAGTTTTATAAAATCTTCTAATCTCGCATCTTGTTTCAAGAGCGTGTGTTCAATGTGTTTGTTTAAGTTTTCCATAATTTCTCTCCCTTTTTGCTTGATTATAGCACAAAGTTTATTTATAATTCCCTTATGATGATAAAAGAAAAATTACAGGTTTTAGCAGGAGACTTACTAGGAGGACTGAATGCCTCTATAATCACGTTGCCACAAGCTCTTGCGTTTGGTGTTGCAACAGGTTTTGGCGCAAGTGCAGGAATTTGGGGCGCAATAATTTTATGTTTGGTAGCCGGTGTTTTAGGTACAAAAGTTCCTATGATATCAGGTGTTACAGGTCCTGTGGCGATTGTTGTGGCATCAGTTATGCATGCCTTGAATAAAGATTTGAGCTCAGTTATTTTTATAATCTTTTTAGCCGGAATTTTTCAGGTAATTTTGTCATTAACCAAGTTGCCGGAAATTGTAAAATACGTGCCATATCCTGTGATTTCAGGGTTTATGAATGGTGTTGGAGTGATTATTATCATAATGCAACTCAATCCGCTTTTTGGGCTTCCGGCATGTTCAAATACTATTGAAAGCCTTGAAACTGTTTTTAAATCGATTTCAATGCTTAACCCACAAGCCTTTGCAATTGGTGTTTTGACCCTGTTTATTGTATTTTTCTTCCCGAAAAGGTGGAATAAGTATGTGCCGTCGCAGATTTTGGCACTGATTATTTGTACGTTTGTTTCGATAAAAACGGGGTTGAATGTTGCAAAGATTTCACAAGTATCGGTTTCTTTGCCGTCTGTGAGTTTGCCACATACAAATTTACACGATTTTATTACGTATTTGCAATATTCTGTTATGCTTGCTGTGATTTTGTCGGCAGAAAGCTTGTTGACTGGGCTTGTATGTACGTCTGTGACAAAGGTTCAGGTTTCTCCAAAGAGAATGTTGGCAGCATTGGGTGTTGGAAATATTTGTTGCGCCATGACCGGAACTCTCCCTGGTTCTGCGGCTACTATGAGAACTGTTGCCGCCTTGAAAACTGGTGCAACAACTCGATTTGCGACAGTTGTGACATCAGTTATTTTGGTTTTGTTGATTTATAAGTTTTCCGGCTTTGTTGCCGAAATACCACTTGCGGTTCTTGCAGGGATTTTGATAAAAATCGGTTATGACATAATTGATATAAAATTCTTGAAAGTCTTGAAACTTGCACCAAAAGACGATTTGATAGTTTTGGGAGTTGTGTTTGCATTGACTGTTTTTTACAATTTGATTGTTGCAGTCGGGGTTGGAATTACTCTTGCCTCTCTTCTTTATGCGAAAAGGGTTGCAGATAGAGCCAAACTTGTTAATCGTAAAGTTTATGGCGATGATACAATGCGGATTGAAAAAGTTTTGGAAAAAACTTCCAGACATAAAATTCGTGTTGTGCACATAAGTGGAGCGTTTTTCTTTGGTTCTGCAACTCAAATAATTTCTCAGTTTGACGAATTTTTGGGTACAAAATACTTGATAATTGTTTATGACGGGGAAGATATGCTTGATATTTCGGCAATTTTTGCGTTGGAGGATATTATTCTTCGTCTGAAATCACAACATATTAAAATTTTGATGGTTATAAATAATGAAGATGTAAAATCTCAGCTTGAAAAATATGATATCGTGTCGCAAGTTGAGGGAATGTATTCGTCAGAGTTTGAAGCTATTGACGTTGCAAAATCGAGTTATAAAGCCTGTTAGGTTGAAATCTGTTTGAAAATATGGTAAAATAAGTATGTAAGAATAGTAGGTCAGGCATTGTCTGACAATCTGGATAAGGAGATTTTTATGAGAAAAGATTGTATTATGCAAGAATTGCTAAAATTGGAAAACCTCCTAATTGGCGGGTGTAAAGTGCTCGTCGGGGGGGGGGCTACGCATGTAGCCCACTGTAACAATTTCTGGAAAGTCGCATTCTCATTGGCTGAGGTTTTAATAACCCTTGCCATCATTGGCGTTGTCGCAGCAATAACCTTGCCGACTGTTATCCAAAATCACCAAAAACAAGTTACTGTAAACAAACTCAAAAAAGCGTATTCAGTTCTCGGGCAAGTTGCACAAAGAGCTATTGCGGATAATGGGGCTATATCTGTTACGAATGGGGAGCCTTTAAATAGTAATACTTGCAAATCAATTTTTCATACTTACTGGCTTCCTTATTTTAAAGGAGCAGAAGTCTATCCGGAAGGGAAAAAACCAAATTTAAATGATAATACCGCATTTTATCGCCATTTAAGAACTGGATATTGGGACACTAATATATATACTCTATATGCTGCAGGAAGAATATTCTTTACAACCCCAGATGACATGTCTTTTTATATAGATATTATGAAATGGGTTAACAAATATGACAATGATGGCAAGTTAATTTCACAAACAGGCGTATATAATTCTTTTCAAACTGTTTATGTTGATATAAATGGTTTAAAACAACCAAATACTATCGGGAAGGACGTATTCATTTTTACAATAGATTTTGAAAAAGGAATTGCTAAACCTTGGGGATACAATTCAAGTGATAGTGCAATAAATAGCTCTGACGTATATTATGCTGCAAAAATTATCAAAGACGGCTGGAAAATTACTTATCCTTGGTAATTATTTGTGGTATGTTTCGCCTTTGATAATTTTGAATGCGCGATAAATCTGCTCGACAAGTAGTAGTCTTGCAAATTGGTGCAAAAATGTCATTTTTGACATACTCATTTTAAAATTTGCACGTGCAGAAACATTTGGCGAAATTCCGCAAGATGAACCGATTACAAAGACGATTTCACTCACGCCATCGTTTGTCAAATCTTCAATCTTTTGCGCAAACTCTTCTGATGAAAGCATCTTGCCTTTTATTTCCATTGTGATAACGAAAGATTGTGGTTTTATGTGCGCCAAAATCTTTTCTCCCTCTTGATCTAAAACCTTTTGAGTCAAATTCTCATCTTTTATCTCAATAGGAGAAAGCTCCAAAATCTCAACAGAGGCGTATGGCGTAAGACGTTTCATAAATTCGTCAATACCTTCTTTCAAAAACTTTTCTTTAATTTTTCCAAGTGCAATGATTTTTATGTTCATTTTTGTCTTTCTGCCACGCTTTTGGTATGTGTTGGCTATTTTGCCATATAAACAGTTTGAGAAGGGAACGCAAATTCAATACCTTCTGCTCGGAACTGTTTAATAGCTTCAAAAAGAATTTCGCCACGGACTTTTTCAAGTGTAATGATTGATGATGTTTTTACATAACCGAACAACTTTATATTGATAGAGCTGCTATCAAGTGCATCTATATTTACTCTGAAATCCTGTGTGACATCGTGTCTGGATTTCATAATTGATTTGATTATTGCGATTGCTTTTTGGATTTTTTCTTCACTTGTGTCGTATGTAATTCCAAAAGTAACTTGGATTTTCCGTTTTTTTGCACGAGAAACATTTTCGACTATGTTGGAATCGATTATGCTGTTCGGAATTGTCACCATGAAATTGTCTAGTGTGCGAACTTTGGTTGAGTGAAGAGTGATGTTTTCAACTGTACCTTCAATATTGTTTACCTTTATGTAATCCCCGATTTTAAAAACTTTGTCTGTCAAAATAGCCAAAGTACCAAACATAGAAGCAATTGTTTGTTGTGCTGCAAAACCGACTGCCAAACCTGTAATTCCAAAACCTGCGATTAGTGAAGTTAGTGAATAACCTTGACTTTGCAAGAACGACGCTGTAATAAAGAAAAATATCAGAGTTTTAATAACTCTTTCCAAAATCGGAAAAACATGCACCAAAGTCGCCGAGTTATCAGGGTTGATAAATTTGGCTTTAAGTTTATTGATAAACATATCGGTAAGCTTGAAAAGTACCGAAATAATAATGATGTTTATAATAATCCCTAAAAACATAGTTACTTTAAAAGTTGAAAAAACTTTATTAATATTATCTGCGTTCACAGCCATTTGTTCTAGCATAACATCACCCTAAAATTTCGCACTAAAAAAGCGGAAGACGAGACTCGAACTCGCAACAGCCTGCTTGGAAGGCAGGTACTCTAGCCATTGAGTTACTTCCGCACAACCTAAGTATAATATAAAAAAAAAATTTTGCAAGAGGTTTTAAAGAAAACTAATTCTTTAGTATTAATTCTTTTTGCTATAAATTTCTTTAAAAAGTTATTCTTCGGAGTGGTGAAATATTTTGAAAAAAAGGTTATTATATATTTGTAAGCTTGTTATATCCAGGCACTTATTTCGGGGTTGCGACAAGATTTTTTCTTAGAGCGGTTTGGTTTAAAATATGGCAAGCTTATTCTTCTCAAATACTATGTACAAAATTTTTTCATAAACAGACTCTATGTTTGATTGACCTGATGGCCCCCCGTCAGGTCTTTTTATTGTATTGCTAATCAGCTTTTTTATGGTATTATTGCTGTGTAAAATATAAGGAGAAAATTATGTTAAAAGAGGTTAGAGCAAGCCATATTCTTGTTAAAACAGAAGATGAAGCTAAAAAGTTGGCAGAAGATATTAAAGCAGGAAAAATGTCGTTTGAAGAAGCTGCAAGACAAGTTTCTTTGTGCCCATCAGGTCATGAAGGCGGAGATTTAGGCTTTTTCAAAAGAGGAGTTATGGTAAAACCTTTTGAAGATGCTGCATTTACACTAAAAGAAGTCGGTGAAATTTCAGCTCCGGTTGAGACTCAATTTGGTTGGCACTTAATCCAATTGACAGGCATGATTGATGAGTAATGTAGTTGAAAAAGTTAGAAATTTTATGTGCGAGCAGGGGCTAAACTACCTGCTCGTGAATTCTACCAATAAGTATTTGGAAGAATATACGCCACTAGAAGAAAATTCAAGATGTTTTTTGACAGGATTTTCAGGCTCGACAGGTGATGTGTTGGTTACTCCTGATAAAATTTTACTTTTTGTTGACGGAAGATATCATATTCAGGCGGATTTAGAGGTTAATCACGATGTTGTGACTGTCGTGAAACTACAAACAGGACAAAGCTTTTTGGAAGAATTGGCGAAAAATATTCCGACAAATGAAGTGCTTGGTATTTTTTCTAAAAAAATTTCTCAGACTCGTGTTGAAACACTTGAAAACCTTGGCGTAACCGTAAAATACTTGGATTTTGATCCTTTGGACAAGTCAATTTGTTATGACAATTCCAATGTCGTTCAGGTCGATGGCGTGCCGGTTGAAGAAAAAATTAAGAATTTTGATTACGACGGCGCAGTTTTGGTTACGAATTTAGAGGAAGTTTCATATTTATTTAATTTGCGAGATTTTTCCAAAAATTATTCAACCAAAATTCGTGGTAAGGCTGTAATCCTTGCAGGACGAGCTCGTTTGCTTGATGAAATAGATGATTTCGTCGAAAGTTATCAAGGGAATATTTTTGTTGATAAATCCACAATAAACGCTTATGATTACAGACTTGTCGGGGATAAAGTTAAAGTTTTAAAAGACAGTCCGATAAAGCTTATGAAATCTGTAAAAACAGATGATGAAATCACGCATTACGTTGAGGCTTTCAAACGGACTGACAAGGCTGTTCGAGCTATTCGGGATTATATTGAAAATAATGATGGAATATCAGAATACGATATTGCAGAACAGTTGGAAAAAGAGTTTAAGCGCTTTGGTGCAAAGAGTTTGAGCTTTAAATCGATTGTTGCAAAGGACAAAAATTCTGCACTTGCACATTATTCAAAATGTTCAAAAGATGAAATTTTGCAAGATGGAAGCCTTGTTTTGATTGACTGTGGTGCTTATTATGAGCAAGGTTTGGCAACTGATATTACAAGAGTTTTTGTCAAAGGAACTCCGACGGAACTTCAAAAACGTGTTTATACCACTGTTTTAAAGATGTTTTTGAATGCTTATAATTATACATCTTGTCCGTCTATTGAACATTCTCGTTTACAAGGGGCGAAGGTTGTCGGTTATGATATCGATGATTTGGTTCGAAAAATTTATTCAGAAAACGCGATTGAAGGTTTTGTGTTTAATCACGGTTTGGGACACGGAATTGGTGTGAATGTTCACGAATATCCGCCAAATTTGAGTAAAAATGAGATGGCTAAGGTTGAAATCAAGGACAATATGTGTTTTACGATTGAACCGGGGTTGTATAATGAGGCGCATTTCGGGGTAAGACTTGAAAATTCTTGCTATATGAAAAATGGGAAAATAACTTCTTTTGTGCACATGAATTATGAGAAAAAGTTGATAGATTTTTCTCTTTTGACGGAGCAAGAAAAAGAATGGTTAAAAGAGTTTGAGGTGCTTTAGGTGCAAGAAATTACGAGCGTAAATAATGATTTGGTAAAGGAAACTGTAAAACTTCAACAAAAAAAATATCGAGATAGAACAGATAAATTTTTGCTAGAAGGTTACAAATGTATAGAAGAAGCTTTTCATGCCGGTTTGGAGCTTGAATACGTTTTTGTATTAAAAGAAAAAATAGAGGAATATTTATATCTAGGAGCTTGCCTTATTTCAACCTCAAATCCGGTATTGAAAAAAATCTCTACAACAGACTCTGCACCTGATGCCGTTGCAGTTGCTCGTAAAAAATTATATTCTGTTGATGATTTGAAAAATGCCAAAAAAGTTGTTTTGCTTGAAAATATTAAAGATTTAGGAAACCTTGGGACTGTTTTGCGTTCATCTGTTGCCTTTGGGGCTGATGCTGTGGTGCTTTACGGGAAAGAATGTGCTGATTTGTATAATCCTAAATGCGTGCGTTCAACTGTCGGAAATTTGTGGAAAATTCCTGTTGTTTATATTGAAGATTTTAATGTTTTACAAAAATTATTTACAAATTTTGAAAGATTGGCGACTCTTCCGAGAGCTAATGAGTACTTGAAAGAATGCAATGTAAACCTCCCTTTGCTTGTAATGTTTGGTTCTGAGGCTGATGGGCTTTCTGATGAGTTGGTTGAATTTTCGACAAAGCACGTCAAAATTGAGATGTCAGACAGGGTTGAATCTCTGAATTTGTCTGTATCTTGCGCAGTTGTTTTGTATGAATTATTTATTTAATTTTGTTTAAATATATCAAATTCATCAAATTCAGAAGGATAGATTTTATTTGATTTCGTGTTGAAAAGCCCAAGCTGAGTGGTTATGAATACTTTCGAAAGCTTCACATTCGACTTCAAACTCATCAATAATTTCGTGGTTGCGTAATTTTACGACAACATCACGTAGGACATCTTCTACAAATTTAGGGTTATCCCAAGCTTTTTCAGTTACAAATTTTTCGTCCTCACGTTTCAAAAGCGGATAAACAGGACAAGATGCACAAGATTCAATCAAGCTGATTAAGTCCTCTAACCAAACCTGTTCACTCTCGTCGTAAGAAACTTTGACTTTAATAAGTGCACGTTGATTGTGTGCACCATTGTCAGAAATCTCTTTTGAGCAAGGGCAAAGCGTTGTAACAGGGACTTCGACACCCAAAATGAATTTGTAATCGCCGTTTTCAATGCGACCTTCAAAAGAACAATGGTAGCTCATTGGCGCTTCAATTCCCTTTACAGGAGATTTTTTGTCTATAAAGTATGTGAATTGAAATTCGAGTTCGCCGCTTTCAGCTTCTAGGTTTTTGATGATTTTTTCAAGACAACCTTTAATATCAACGCCAAGTAGGTTTTTGTGTTGCCATTCTGTTAAAACTTCAACAAATCTGGACATGTGGGTGCCTTTGTAATCTCTCGGGAGTGAAACACTGACTCGAGCTTCTGCGCAAACAACCTGATTTGAGCTGTTTTTTCTCTGAATAATTAGCGGTAGTTCAAGGTGTTTAATTCCAACTTTTTGAATGTCAACATTACGTGTGTCTTTTAAATTTTGAATATCTTTCATTTTAACCTTAATATTTCTTAATAAATTAGCCTTAAAATAGCAATTTTTTCATTCCACTATACTTTATATAAATATAAAGCTCTCTCTTCTTATTTAAACGGATAGGCCTTGAAAAAGATTTTAATCAAGGTCTTTTTTTTTGCTTATTTTTTATCTTCAGCGGTTGCTTTGTCTAAAAGCGCTCTAATTCGGAGGTATCTGTCTAGCTCAACTCTAAATTTTTTCAAATTCTGATAGTAGCTGTTAGACATAAGAATTCTGTTGTCATATTTTGGATCAAGTATGTAAACTGTTGGAAAACCTGCGATACCAACATCTTCTGCTAACGCTTTTGTATTTTTGTCAGCTTCTACATTAATCATAACAAAATTATATTTGCTTGAATAAATATTGCTCAAAATTTTAAATTTCGGCATAAATCTCAAGCAATAACCACACCAATCAACGTAAAATACTGCAAGCATCGGCTTGTCAGATTGAACAGCTTCGTCATAAGTTATGCCAATATTATATTCAGATGGGTGTTTTGGCGTATTCATTGCAGTAACTGCAAAACCAACAACTGAGGTTGCAATTAGCGTAACCAAAATCCCCAACGTGATTAAAATTTTCTTTTTCATAATATCCTCCAACTAAGATTATATAATAAAAAAGAGGATTTTCAAAGTAATAAAGTTCATAAAAGTTTACATAAGGGTTGAAAAAATATATATCATAGTATATACTAAGTATATACTAAGTCGAAAGTTTATTTATCTTAATCCAAAAATCTCGTGTACAACTGAATAAAAAGAAGGAGTTTAAGAGGTATGAATAGCAATTCCCCAGTCAAAATGAAAAAAGCAGGACAATTGTCTAATCCCGCAAAAAATGAAATCTTGAACAGTTTTAATGATGAGCTTTTGAAAGATTATATCAGAGAAATTTCTGATTATAGAGCGCTTTCTCAAGACGAAGAAAAAGTTTTGGCAAAACGTGCAAAAGCAGGTGATTTAGAGGCTAAAAAACAACTTATTAAAGCGAATTTGAAGCTTGTTATTACAATTGCTAAAAAAGTAATTCACGTATCAGGCTTGCCAATGACTGACTTAATCCAAGAAGGCAATGTCGGCTTGATGATTGCGGCTGACAAATTCAACTACAAATTGGGTTATAAGTTTGCAACTTATGCAAGCTGGTGGATTAAGCAGTCAATGTTTAAGGCAATTTCTGAGCAATCTCATTGTATGAAAATCCCTGTTTATATTCAAGAAACCTTATCAAGGTTTTCTAAATTGAAACGTGAAATGGAACGAGAATACAATTCTCAGGTTAAAACAGAAGATGTTGCAAAAAAAATGAATATTTCTGCCGACAAAATTGATTCTTTCTTGAACGCTTATTCTAAAACGATTTCAATCGAAAGCGGTCTGGAAAATAACGATGGCAAGGAAATGAATATTGCAGATATTATTGAGGACAAAAAGGCTTCTGCAACAGATAATGCTGAATTTGAGGACTTGAAATCTGATATTTTGAATGTGATTTCGACCTTGAAAGAAAGAGAACAAGAGGTTGTAAAACTTCGCTATGGTTTGGAGGACAATAACAAAATGACATTAGAAGAAATTGGAAACATTTATGGAGTAACCAAAGAATGTATCCGCCAAACAGAATTGAGAGCATTGAAGAAGATGAGATTCTCCGTGTTGGGTCAGCAGGTTCTAACTGCGTATGTAGACTAAGAAGGTAATTTGTTTATTATTTATTTGTGTTTAAT
>ERZ1034925.194-NODE-194-length-32276-cov-75.111635_pt1 | contig 32276 bp, 27 predicted proteins | sample MGYA00520687_ERZ1034925 | MGnify/ENA primary metagenome ERZ1034925 (study PRJEB33766, sample SAMN09781758) | gut metagenome | biome: gut microbiome | host: Homo sapiens | place: Madagascar | study: EMG produced TPA metagenomics assembly of the PRJNA485056 data... | reverse complement strand
ACACAACACTCGTTGATGCACTGAAGGATATGCAGGCTAAGGGACTGCTATAAAAGGAGCAGCTATAATATATATATAATAAGGTATAGAGAACTTTCAAGATAGAGAAACTTATGGTTAAAGTTATCACATACGGTACTTACGACCTGCTTCATTATGGTCATATCCGTCTCCTGGAGCGCGCCAAGGCTCTGGGCGACTACCTTATCGTGGGCGTAACCTCGGATACCTTCGACCGTGAGCGAGGCAAAATCAATGTACAGCAGTCACTTATGGAACGAGTGGAAGCCGTACGTGCCACCGGCATTGCCGATGAAATCATCATCGAGGAATACGAGGGACAGAAAATTGATGACATCAAGCGACTAGACGTAGATATCTTTACCGTAGGTTCTGACTGGAGAGGCAAGTTTGACTATCTCAACGCCTATTGCAAGGTGGTTTATCTAGACCGCACTCAGGGCGTATCGAGCACGGAGATCAGAAGCGAGCAGCAGGTGGTTCGCCTCGGACTGGTGGGCGAATCGCCTATCCTCAACAAGATAGAGCGGGAAAGCCTATATGTCAATGGATTTGAGGCAGGAAAGGTATTCTGTCTCAACGACCAATATCTCTCAGAGAATCTGCAGGCAGAGGAAAAGCAGACAGCCAGTTTCCAGGAACTCCTGGACGAAAGCGATGCGCTCTATGTCATCTCTTCCCCAAGCAAGCACTATGCTCAGATAAAGGAGGCATTAGAAGCTGGCAAACACGTACTGTGCGAATCGCCTATCACCCTCCAGCCTCAGCAATGGGAAGAACTCAAGGCAATAGCAAAAGATAAGAAAGTAGTCTTGATGGACTCTATCAAAACCGCCTATTCCGTAGCCTATTACCGACTCTTACTCTTGGCAAAGGGCGGTATCATCGGAGATATCATGTCGGTGGATGCCACCTGTACCAGTCTGGTAGACTTCGACCCGACCCAGGATTCCCAGAAGAGTCTTTACGAATGGAACAGTATCTGCGCCTGGGGACCGACTGCGCTCCTGCCTATCTTCCAGCTTCTGGGCACAGAATACAGCAGCAAGCAGATAGCCACCCACTTCCTGGACGAGGCAAAGCGCTATGATGCCTTTACCAGGATATCCTTCCTCTACCCTCATGCCGTAGCTTCGCTGAAGGTAGGACAAGGCGTAAAGTCGGAAGGCGAATTGATTATTTCAGGTACCAAGGGCTATATCTATGTACCGGCCCCATGGTGGAAAACCGATTACTTCGAGGTGAGATACGAGAATCCGCAGAATAACAAGCGCTACTTCTACCAGCTGGATGGAGAAGGCTTGCGCTATATGCTCCTCTCCTTCCTCAAGGCAATCCGAACCGGCAAGGACTTCTCTTACGTATCCGATGATATCTCAGAAGAAATCGTCAGGACTATCGCAGATTTTGAAGCAAGAAAGGAAATGGTCATCATATAGGGTTTTCCTACATGATGACCATTTCTTTTATATTAGCAATAAGCCACTCTTAAAGCAATGCCATTCTGGCACCAATTCAGCTGGTGGAGCTTAACCTGCTGTAAAACCTTCACATGATATTGTTCATTGGTCTTAGAAGCTTCCCGGTGATACAGATGATACATGATGCCACCCATCTTGAGGGCTTTCTTCCTGATACCCGCAAAGTGCAGGCGATAGGCAAATTCACCATCCTCATGCCCCCATTGCTTCAAATCCTCATTATATCCATTGACAAGAAGAGCATCAGCCTTCCAGTATGCCATATTGCAACCTCTCAGATGATCGATGCGGCGGGCATAACGAAAGGCGAGATAATTTCTCAGCATACGGGAACGGATGCTGTTCAGCATATAAGGCAACGGCATGTTCCAAAGCTTTAAACGGGCATGCTTATCCTGAAGCAAACGTTTCGAAACAGAAGCCTCCAGTCTCACTCTACTGCCACAGACAAAGCAACCCTTCTGGGCAACCTCCAGATGATCAGCAACAAAGTGAGAATCCAATATCACGTCACCATCTACCTGGATGATATAATCGCCCGTAGCCTTAGCTATCGCCTTATTCAGAATGACAGTACGGCGGAATCCCTTATCTTCCTGCCATACATGCACAACCGGTACAGGCGAAGACTTAGCGTAACTTTCAATAAGCAGCTTCGTTTCCGCTGTAGATCCATCATCGCCAATAACAATTTCGTCTGGCATTTTACTCTGATGCATGGCACTTTCCAAAACCATTCTTAAGGCTTCTGGCCAATTATACGTAATAATGAGCAATGTTACCTTCATACCTAAACTTTTATTACAATTTACCTTTATCTATCTTTTCGTTAAACACTCTTATGACGTAAATCTTGCATGATCCCCCTATTAATTTTACCGACATTCATATAATTTAACAGCTGTTTATGCAAGAAGACACAAGATTCTCTGTTATTATCTATGTAAAAAGGAATAAGTAATAAAAATAACACGATGAATCAGAAATTGTTGAAAAGCCAGACGATATTGGCTATTTGTATTCTAATCTTATCGATCATCCCTATCGTGGCAATAGGTCCTTACCTACATCAGTTTGCGGATGACTATGTATTCGGAGCTCCAGTCTACAAGGCTTGGACCGCCACCCATTCATTAGGAGCATGCATTCAGGCTGCATGGGATGAATCCATGCATATCTACCAGACATGGCAGGGTACTTACTCAGCATGTTTCCTGATGGCATTGCAACCGGGCATCTTTGGCAAATACTGGCTTGTACCTATTATTCTATTGGGAGGTTTGGTTCTTTCCACCTATACCCTGGGTTATACAGTATTACGCAGGTTGCTACATATCAGCAAGCTGGAGTACGCTTTCGTTTCTACGCTGTTCGTATTGATGACCGTACAGTTCGTATGGTCGTTCTACGATGCATTCTTCTGGTATAACGGAGCGATGTACTATACCTTATATTATAGTCTTTCGCTGTTTCTAGCCTCCCTGCTCATCGAATTCCATCTTACGAAATCCATCATGGCGAAAATCATCATCACGTTGGTTTCCGCAGCACTCGCCATATTCATAGCCGGCGGCAACTTTGTTACCGGTCTGGGTATGTCTGCCATTCTCTTTATGGCTATCGTATGGATGTGGGTGGAGAGGAAAAAGACTCCTTTCTTCCTTATTTCTATCCTTATGGTTTATGCCAGCGCCTTTGCTTTCAGCGTATTTGCACCAGGCAATGCAGTCCGCCAAGCCACTGTCACCGATCAGCCGAATGTGGTTGCTGCCTTCTTTATGGCGATAGGAAAGAGCGTGGAATTTCTTGCTGATGCCATTGGAATCATGGAGGTACTCATGTTTTCCATTCTCATTCCATTCCTGGCAAGATTAGCCAAAGCATCCCGTTTCAAGTTTTCTCATCCATGGCTTTATCTGCTCATCTCTTTCCTGCTCTACAGCGCCTTCTTTTTCCCAAACAGCTATGCCATGGGATCCAGAGGAGCTGACAGAGTACAGAATGTATACTTCTATGTGCATCTGTGGATGTTCTGCTTCAATATCTTCTATCTCTCAGGTGCCCTCCAGCGCAGAGCGGCTACTCAGGAACCGGTAAGCGTTGCCATGGTGAACCTGATTGACGCCATCAAACAGAAATACGATAGATACTTCAAGTGGACACCGGTATACTACTGGCTGGTATTGGTACTGTCTATCTCTGCCAAGCCAACTACTACCAACAGAACGCTCACCCTGCTGCGTAAGGGAACAGCGCAGAAGTTTGACCAACAGATGCAGCAGCGTGAAATTGCCGTAAAGAAAAGCAAGGCAGACCATCTGGTTCTGAATCCGCTCACCGTAAAGATGCCATCCGATGCATTCCACGACATCACCATCTATCCAGGTTACTGGATTAACCGAGGTATGGCAAACTATTATGACAAGAAAACGGTAGTAGCATTGCCTTTCGAAGACGCCGATGAATCACCAGCCCAGCTCCTGGAACGCTGCCGAGAGGAGGTAGGACCAGGCGGAATGACCTTTATCGAAGGAAAATAAATAAGAAGTTAACAATATCATTCATCAAACAAAAAAGGTAAGTAGCCTAAGCAACTACTTACCTTTTTTATTTTTCATACGATCTTCAATTATCTTACTAACAGCAACAAACTGATAGATGCCTTCATAGCAGGCACAGATAAAACCTTCCTTTCCATCCCGGAATCCGCCCTTCTGTATATAAGCACGGAAGAAACGCACAAACGGGCGATAGAACAAGGCAGCCATTCCATAATTGCGGTCTTTCTTCTTTTCTATTTCATTCGCAGTATACTGGTTGATCTTTCCCATTCTGCTGGCAATACTATCATCTGCCAGATGAACAAGTGCCATATCAGCATGAGCCGCCGGTATCTTTTCTATTCTGCCCTTGATAACAGGATCGGCATGAATGATGGCTGGCCATACAGTATCCTTCCTGATAAAGAAACGCAACTGGTAATCTGGATAGAAACAATGCATGAATCTTCCCATAAAGCGACTCTTGCGTGGTACATACAAACCCTGTGGAGCATCCTCCTTCTCTATCAGGGAATAAAGATATTGCTTCAGTTCTGGGGTTACCAGTTCGTCGGCATCAACCACCAATACCCACTTGCAGGAAGCTGCATCTATGGCAGTCTGCCGTGCCGGTTCACAAATCTGATAATTGCCTCTAGGGAAGATAACAATCTTGCAACCATATTTACGGGCAATATCCAATGTATTATCCGTACTCTCCATATCGCAGATTACTACCTCATCGAAGTCTTTTACGGTTTCCAAGACCTCAGCCAAATGCTGCGATGCATTATAGGTATTAATAACGACAGAAATGCCGTGCTCTATATTTATTTGACGATTCTCTTCTTTCATAATTTTACAAGTATTTGTCTATTCCGTTATTGCAACGGGTTATATGCTCTTTTTCAACCTTTTCTAAGGCGATATTGTGGATTTCCTCATTAGCCCTGGAAGATTCCTCATGATATAGATGATAAACAATACCACCCATTTTGAGCGCTTTTTTCTGAACGCCAGAATAGTACAGTCGATAAGCTATCTCTGTATCTTCATGCCCCCATTGTGTCAAATCTTCATTATACCCATTTACCCGGATAAGGTCGCTCTTCCAAAACGCCATATTACAACCTCTCAGATGCGCCAATCTACGGGCATAACGGAATGCGAAATAATTTCTGAGCAGTCTTGAACGGAAACTATTACAAACAAAACTGATAGGCATATTCCATGGTTTTAGGACAAACTTATTGTTTGCCAATATACTCTTGGTTTCCTTCTGAGATATCTTAACTCTACTTCCACAAACAAAACAGCCTTCTTGAGCCATTTCAATATGGTCGGCAATAAAGTGAGAATTTAAGACTACATCTCCATCTATCTGGATAATATAATCGCCCGTTGCTTTAGCTATAGCCTTGTTTAAAATGGCTGTTTTGCGAAAGCCTAAATCTTTTTGCCATACATGGATAACTGGCTGGGGAAAGTTGGATGCAAAATGTTCTATCAGCATTTTGGTTTCTTCTGTAGAACCATCATCTGCTATCACTATTTCATCAGGCAAGACCGTTTGACGACTCACACTAGCGAGTACCATCTCCAATGCTTGAGGCCAATTATATGTTGTCATCAATAATGTTGTCTTCATAACTTTACTTTTTTCTAAAACAATGCGTTATACTTTTTCTTGTCTTCCATCGCCTGTCATGTTCTGCCTTACCATCCATAAAGTACTGAACCATAGATTCTTCCAGTCCTCTATCCTTGACATATTCACGGGCTACAAGCTCGAAGACATCCATTCTGCCGGTGAATCTCGTCAAGTTTTCCACACATTCCTTCATCGGTGGATAACCAGTGTAAAACTTCATGCGGTTGATGTCGATAAGAGAGAAGGTATAATGGCCATCAGCCTGAGGCTGATACAGTACATTACCACTGTTCAGGTCGATATCGATGATACCTTTCTGATGCAGGCGATTCACAAAGTGGGCAAAATCACCAGCCATAACCTTATTGAATTCCTTCGGATCGTTCAACTGCCCCGTAATAGGCAGACTATTATCTACATCAGAGATAAAATAGCAATAGTCGATAAGTCCATTCACTTTTGTCTCAACATATCCAAAGCCTTCAGGGGTAGCAAAGCCATCCTCCAGCAGTTTGACTGCATTCTCATAAGCCCGACAAGCCTTGGTAGAGCGGAAGAAACTATATCCTATCTTCTGAACGAAGTTAGGGCGCTTGTATCTTTTCACCACCACTTCCTTGTCTTTTCCATCAAGCTTCACAAGAAAAGCCTTGATTACATTCCGTCCCTGAAAGATGCAACGTCCCTCCTGCTCGAACACATCCGGAATGCGCTCGATGAAACTTCTCATCTCTTCGTATTTTGGATTTATCTTTATCTTCATTTGTTTTCTATACTTTTATATTATCATTGTCCAAGATACTTGGGTACATTTATGATTCCTTCCACACTCTTCTCTTGAGCCACAACGCCAAGATGGGGTCACTCATTTCCAGATGCTTAGGAACAGGAATCGTAATCAGATCTTTTACCATCAAGGATTTCTTAAGGCGGGTTACATTGGCGGCAGTACCCAGGCGATAAGTTTCCAATATTGCCGTCTGGGTGAAACCAGTATGTACTCCATTGATAATGGCATGCAGGAAATTCATCTGATAGGCAGAAAGGTCTTCGGTCTGCTGAATAAACAAAGGCTCACAGGCATCCAGCAACCTGTCTATTCCATATTTCAAGTCCTCTTCTGTAGCTGCAGAATCATCCTGTACACGCAACCATACAAACCATGCCAACTGCTGTACATAAGAAGAATACCTATCTGTTACCTGACAGATTTCTCGAGCCAGTTCTTCCGAGATATGCTTGCCGGTAGATTCGAAACGCTGACAGATATACTCCACCCAGTCTTTCTCGCTTATCTTGTTCAGATAGAAGAAATCTCCAAAGCGATAGAATGGGTAACTGGCATTCTGGAACATCTGTTCCATCATGTGTTTCTTGCTTCCATAAAGGCAGTAAGATACATGGCTCTGTAATTGCCATACGCTACGGAGCTTCTTCTGGAAGGTCAATGAATCAGGGAAATCGCCTATCTGCTGAAATTCATCGATGCAGACTACGATATGACAACCTTTAGACCGAGCTATCATTTCCGGAAGTCTCAAAACCTCTTCTGTTGTATTGTTACCTGCATTATACTCCAAAGTCAAAGAGAAATCAGTCAAAGGATCTTGTCCTATACTGATTTTCGGAACGAAACGGCTCAAGAACACCTTGGCATTCTCCATCCATTCTTCCCATTTTGAAGAAGTAGCCCGAACCACAGCTGTGGCAAAAGCATTGATAAAATCATTCTCAGAGCGACAGCCAAAGGCATCTATACGAGCTATCCTGATGTCTTCGCTCTCTACAAGCGAACACACCTTATCCACCAATGAAGTCTTACCCATACGACGAGGCGAAATCAATATCGTATTCACTCCATACGTAAAGTTCGCCTTCAGGCGTTCTGTTTCCTCTCTACGGTCGGTAAAGGAATCTCCCTCCACACGAACACCGAACACAAACGGAGCTTCTTTACTTTTTCTCATAATTACTACCTTATTTTATACTATACAGCTTTTCTTCTGCAAAGAAAATGCAAACGAGCGCAATGAAAGCTGGCTTTCAAATTGCCGAGTGCAGCTTTTCTTCTGCAAAGATAGCAAAAAAAAACAAATTAAACAAGGTTGTTTTAAACAAAGTTGTTTAAAACCATCTTTTTTTGCAGAAACAGCGATTCTTCGTCTGATAAAAATATAGTTTCATAAATTATACCCTAGGGTATAATACCTTTGGGTATAATTTTGTAACTTTGCAGAGAATAAAACTTCAAGTCCCTGAAGAATAGAAAAACTATATAAACAGTCAATCCCCCATCACGCAGCCAAAGCGTGATGGAGGATTACTGTTTCTGATAATCTCGTTTTTTTATTTCTGATGTCGCTCAATATACTCCGCAGCCTGGATATTCGAGAACACATAGTTCTTCAAATCCTGGAACTTAGACTCCTGCTTGGTTTCCTTCAGATTGCCATTCGGCAACACATCATAACAGAAACTGCGGTTCATCGACGGATTATAGACAAAGCAACGCTGATGGTCTCTTGCCACAATCTGGTTATCTGCCGAATAGAATACCATCGGGCGCTGCTGCTTCAGCAGATCCACGCCGAAGCCCTCGTACTCATAATTCAGATTCATCAAGCCGAAAAGCGTAGGCATTACATCCACTTGCATACCCAAACCGGCATACTGCTGCTGCGGAACACCCGGACCAAAGATGATGAGCGGAATATGGTTGTAAGACTGCGGCAACTCGCCCTCGCTCTTACCCACCAGCTTGCCATGGTCTGCCTGAATCACGAATATCGTGTTCTTATACCAAGGCTCCCGACTTGCCTTCTTCAGAAAGTCGCCTATCGCCCAGTCGGCATACTCCACAATCTGTGTTTCCTTCTCCTTGGTCTTCGGCTTGAAGAAATCAGGAATGATATATGGCGGATGATTGCTCACGGTGAGGATGGTAGCCATGAAAGGCTTGCCCGTCTTCGCCTTCTGGTTGATGGTGTTGAGGGCATAGCCCATCTCGAAATGGTCGCTCACGCCAAAGCTGTTCACTACCTCGCTCTTAGGATAGTTCTCCTGAGAGAAGATGTCATCATAGCCATTGGTCTGGAAGAAGGCCTTCATGTTGTCATACTGCGCCTCGTGGGTCATGAAGAACATGTTCTCGTAGCCATACTGCTTCAACACCGTGGCGATACCCTTGCGGCGCGGAGTCACCGTTCCCTTCATCAGGTTTCGGAACATGAGAGCAGGGAAACTGTAGAGCGTAGCCGTCATGCCATGGTTGGTATGGATGCCGGCACTATAAAAGTGGGTGAACGCCAGGGAATGATGATAGAGCGAATCGAGCGTTGGGGTGAGCGGCTGCTGATTGCCGAAAGTGCCCAGCAGGTTTGCCGACATAGACTCCATCAATATCACCACTACGTTAGGATGATTTTTCTTTGCAAGAGAAGTATTTGCATTCTTCGCAAACGAATGCCCCGCCTTCATCACCAGGGAATCGTTCACCACCTCACGCTTCAGAATATTCGTGCTATCCACCTTTCCCGTGATACCCAGCCACTGGCGGGTATTCGTAATGGCCTCAGCGTATGGCATGAGATGCAGTTCCTTGTTCTCCTTGCGCATATCGTCGAGCGCCGAAGTAAGGAGATTGAATGCCGGGTTGATGCCGAGCTGGTTGAGGAATGAATCCTCGCAATAGTAAGCCTGGCTCACCTTGATAGGATTATAGCCCATTCTGCCACGGATGCCGAAAAGGCAGGCGCCTACCAGAGCCAGGGAAATGAGGAAACGGCTGACTACCAGCACCAGGTGCATATTGTCCTTAGGCAACAGGAAGAGCCCCTCGAAATAGCGGCGCAAGCGGACGAGCGCATAGATAAACGCCCCCGTGAACACGAAATAGAGGGCGATATAGAGCCAGTAGGAAGACTCCTGCAAAAGCATGCCCGATGTGGTGGCCACATAGCCGAACCACCCGAAGATGCTGGAATTGATGTTCTTGAAGAAATACTGGAAATAAGGGGTATTGGCTGCCGAAGGCATGAAGGCGATGGCAAACCATGCCGCATACCAGATGTTGATGCCACGCAGCAAACGGCGATGACACCACCCCAGACTGGCTGCTACAAGGAGCACAGCCACAGGCAATACCGAAATATAACAAGCAATGACATTGTCGAACCATACACCCTTGACAAACGCCATCACCCTACTCGCCTCTGCATCTACTATCATGCCATGCAGGGCGATGAATTCTACCAATCTGAAAAGAGTCATCACCAGCAATGCCAATACATGCACCGAAAGGAGATACCCCAAAGCCTTAAAATATCGTTTCATCTTTATCCTATTTTAGAAATCGGGTGCAAAGTTAATAATTATATCCCAATAAATGCAAAAAATCCTGCCTTATTCTGTCTATAAACAAATAATTATATGTAACTTTGCAGCCAAAATAACATAATAAGACTTCGATAAGACATGAACATCAAGTACAACAAAGCCCTATGGCTCATCATCATCCTGGCTATCGTGATGATGATTCCATTCCTCGGACTCTCTGATTTCAACACCAAGGGAGAACCTCGCGAGGCTGTGGTTGCCTACACCATGCTGGAACACGGCAACTGGATTCTGCCCATCAACAATGGTGGCGACATCCCTTACAAACCACCATTCTTTCACTGGTGCATCGCCTTCTTCAGCCTCATCGCCGGCCACGTGAATGAATATACCTCACGTCTTCCATCCGCCGTATCGCTGGTATTGATGACCATTGGCGGCTTCGTATTCTATGCCAAGCGCAAGGATACACAAACCAGCCTCATCGCAGCCATCCTTACACTCACCGCCTTCGAGGTGCACCGTGCGGGCATGAACTGCCGTGTGGATATGGTGAACTCCGCCCTGATGGTGGGAGCCATGTATCTGCTCTACCGATGGTGGGAGAAGGGAAAGCACCAGCTGCCTTGGCTCGCCATCCTTTGCATGAGCGGTGCAACGCTGACCAAGGGGCCTATAGGCATCATCCTGCCATGCTTCGTGATGGGCGTATTCATGCTTACCCAGCACGAGAACTTCTGGGGCATCGTATGGCGCATGGCTCTAACCGCCCTGCTCTCGCTCATCATCCCGTTCTGCTGGTACTATGCAGCCTATCTGCAAGGTGGCGACGAGTTCCTGCGCCTGGTGAAGGAAGAGAATATCGACCGATTCATGGGTAAGATGGCATACGAATCGCATGAGAACCCAGCGTGGTACAACCTGCTTACACTCGTGATGGGTTGGGCTCCTTATACCTTATTATTACTGTTCTCGCTCTTCATCCTGCCATGGAAGAAGTTCTCGAAGACCCGATTCCTGGAGAATGCGAAGAAGGCTACTCCGCCGCAGGTATTCACCTGGCTCGCCTTTCTTTTGGTGCTCTTCTTCTACTGCATCCCTAAGAGCAAGCGCAGCGTCTATTTGCTGCCATGCTATCCGTTCATGGCTTATCTCATCGCCGAATACATCGTTTGGATGATAAAGGAGAAGATGGGAGCCATCAAGGTATATGCCGGTGTGATTGCCTCGCTGGCAGTTATCCTTGTGATTGCTACGCTTGTTATACGAGCAGGCGGCATACCAGATACCATTTTCCATGGCAAGCATGCTGCCGACAACATCGCCATGCTCCATGCAATAGGGGAATCTACTCATGGTATCCTATTCTACGTATGCTATATGTTTCTTATAATAGGAGCTTATCAGATATTCAAGGCACTCAAGAAAAAAGAGACAAGCCAAATGATGAAATATACATTGGTGATGATTATCGCAATTTTCATCACACTCGACTCCACCCTGCAGCCTGCCGTGCTCAACACGAAGGCAGACAAGCATCTGGCGCCGGTTATCGAGAAGAAGTTTGATACCAGCAAACTCTATTCTTATATGTCGGTAGATATGCTGCATTTCTTCAGTCTCAACTTCTACCTGGGCGATAAGATCCAGCAGTTTGACAAGGTGCTGCCACAGGATGGCGTACTGATGATTCCGGAAGAAGACATGCCTGATTTCCTGAAGAAATATGGCAAGGACTATACCTTCCAGAAGGTTTGGGAAGTAAAGAAAACGGTGGAATGGCACCATCCGGTAGGCTTCTATCAGTTTGTAAAGACAAGTGCCAACATCGCACAGAAGAAATAATCAATAATCAAATACAAAAAATAGCATCAGGATTCATCAACCCGATGCTATTTTTGTATCTATCAAATTTATAGTCTTCTTATTTTCTTTCTTCTATAAGATTATACTCTTTCTTCGATAAAGTATCGAGGACGGCGCTTCACCTCGGTATAAATCTTGCCGATATAGACACCTGTGATGCCCACACCCGTGGTGATGATGCCACCGATAAACCACATGGAAACGAGCATGGAAGTCCAGCCCTGGATGGTCTTGCCCTGGAAATGCTCCACCAAGGCAAAGATAATCATGATGATTGCCACCAGAGTCATCGCCAGACCCAGGAAAGTGATAAACTTCAATGGTGCCACGGAGAACGAAGTGATGCCATCGATACTGAAACTCAGCATCTTGGTAAGCGGATACTTGCTCTCGCCTGCCTCGCGTGCCTTGCGGTCGTAATAGACAAATCCCTCACGGAAACCCAACTGTCGGACGATGGCCCTGAGGAAGAGGTTGCGCTCAGGATATTGCATCAATGCCTTGATGGTACGGTTGGTCATCATTCGGAAGTCAGCATGATTCTGCACCGTATCCTTGTCCACACTCTGCATCAGTTTATAGAAGGCAAGAGCAGTGAATCGCTTGAAGAACGTATCGGTCTTACGTTCCTTTCTTACACCATAGATAATATCCTTTCCTTCCTGTACCTGACGCACCATATCCACAATCACATTCTCGTCGTCCTGCAGGTCGGCATCAATACTAACCATTGCATCACAATGATCTATCGCAGCCTCCATACCAGCCCAAAGGGCATTCTGGTGTCCACGATTATGGGATAACTTGATGCCGTGTACATAATGTTGTTGCTTGGCAGCATCCGAAATCATCTGCCAGGTACGGTCACGGCTACCATCGTCGACAAGGAGCAACTCCGTGTCTGCGTCTGTCTTTACTTTTATTGTCTGTATAAGATTGCCAAGCACCTCTAAGGTCTTAGGCAACACGGCTTCCTCGTTATAACAAGGAATAACTATTAATATCTTCATCACTTCTCTTGTTTTCTTCGTTAGCACAGAGATACTTTACTCTTTTGCAAAAATACCCCGAAATTCTTATATACACAAATAAAACGCCAGTTTTTTCATTATCTTGCATCATATTACCCAAAAAGAATGAAAAGAAAAGCAGGAATATACAGCATTCTCACCATTTCCACTTCACCTGTATCTCCAGATCCATCTGACGCGAACCCGCTATTTCCTGCTTTCCGGAAGAGATGCGATTGCGATCAAAATAATCGGTTGTACCCAACTTGGCAATCACCAGCAGATGTTCGTTAATCTCCGAACGAGCTACCAGGGCATAACGGATGCCCTCACCATAAAAGTTTCCGAAACTCATCTGATAAAGCAATCCCGGCTCATAGATATAGATACGGCTGCTGTAATCCTGCGTATGGAAATAACCGAAACTACCCGATAGTCTCAACCATCGCCAAGTGGTTCCAAGATTCTCATTCAGCATATAGCCTCTGCTAATGGTACCTTTCTCGTTCTCCATCAGGCTAGCCTCTCTATTCACCGAGAAATCCACACTTGTCTTAGCAAACCATTTTGCATTCTTAAGATTGGCATAAAGACGTAAGCGTTCGGTAGTTGTACCCGCCTTATCCTTATAACGGATTCTGCCACCTAACGCCAAACTTCTGGAAGCCTGAAAGATGATACTTACCAGATTATCCCAACTATGCGTACTCTCCCTGGTCTGATACTTAGGCCAGACAAAATAGGCAAAATCACTATAGGCGGTGATATTCCAACGACTGGCAGGAGTCCAGGTAAACCCCAGATAGGCTCCGTTTTCATCCTGTACAGCACTCCCCTCGGAAAAACTGTTGCTGAAGAGCGAATAGTATCGGGCAGAATAGAAACGCTGCAATGCCATCAACAGAAAATGATCAGTAAATTGATAAGAGATGGTATTCAATGTAGCAATGGCACCACAATCGCCCGTAGCCGTCTCACCGGCAATATTCCAACGGTGCGAGATATAGCCATAGTCTATACTGGCATTCCAGAATTGGTCGCCTACCGGCGAAAACCGCTTATAGAGCTGAGAAGTATTAGGAGTAAGCGGAAGAGAAAAGGAGGTATAGAAAGCCGTGGCTCCTGCATGCCAACCAGCATGATGATAATTGATATTACCTCCCACCAAGGTGTTGGAGGCAACATCCTGCTTTGCTATTTCGGAGGAAGTGCGATGCAGACCGGTCTTCAATATCGTCTTGATGCCACCATTGGCAGACAGAGTGGCATCTATCTTGCGATAAGATACAAACCCCGTTATATCAAGTCCTTTCATCAAGGAACAGGTTGCAGCCGCTCCCTGCAGATAATTGACAGAAGAACGGGAAGAATGTACACGGATAGTGCTCGGCATAGAACGTCCGAAGGAAGAAAGGATGGAGAGTTTGCCAAAACTGAAGTCGTTATTGAGTATCAGTCCCAATCCTTCATGCAGACGGTATCTGCCAAGAGTGATATTCTTCCATCGCCCCAACTTCTTCAGCTGTATATAAAAGGAATAAAAATCATAACCCAGACTGTTCTTGCCAGAGCCAAAAGGCTCACCGGCATCCTGAGCTCCCACGACTCCCATCTTCACATAGTCGCCATATCTAAACTGATAGCGCACGCCATGCTTGTACTTATATCCCAAGTAACCATCGGCACTCATCACATCGCCCTTACGTTCATAAAACGGCACTTTCAGCATCCCCATCAGCTCATGCTTGCCATACCGGACTATAGTCTTGATGCCAGGAAAACCCTGCCGTGTGACATCGGCAACATAAAAGAAATAATCCATCAGCTGCCGCTGATACCAACTGATGCTCGGAATCAAAGCTAATTCGGCCATACTCTTCATTCCTCCATAGCGATAAACGTATGCCTGAATATCTTCAACCTGTGAAGCCGTGAGAAAAGGCAACTGTTCTAATTCTTCACGCGTAGCCACATTCAAGTTCATCGGATGCTGAGCCAATTCCTCCAGGTCTTCCTCATAATCTTCCCATAACGTAGTCTCGAAGTCCTCTGTCTCAGAAAGTTCCAGAAGAAGCTGTTGCCAGGGTTGAGACGCAGGAGAGGCAGAACTTACAGGAAGCGAGTCCTTAACTACTGAAGAAGACTGAGCACAACAAAAAGAAGCATAGAAAATCTGAGAGCTGCCTATAAGAAACAGTTTCAACAAAAAAGATATTATGAAATAACAACGCTCCATCTATAGGCTAACGATTATTAATTTTCTTCAAAGTTACTATGAAATTCTGAAAAAGAGTAAGAAAATAGAAATAATCTTTCTCTAAATGAAAAATAAACTGTAATTTTGCGGCTAAATTAGAAACAATAGAGGGTTACACCTCTTTATATATATATAGAAACAATGAAACAGAAATTGTTATTCTTGCTGGCGATGCTCTTCTGCATCAACTTGCAAATAATGGCACAAAAGAATGATACCAAACCGGAAGACAGGGCGGTAGACATGGATGCTCCTACCTTCGAGCCGATGGTTAGAGTGGGTAAGGTACTATTGGATAAAGATAGCATTCAATACGTACAGGTGAACAACGTGTATGTCTATCCGCAGCCAGTATTCAAAAACGCCAAGGAGCGAATGGCTTACAACCGACTGGTATACAATATCAAAAAGGTATTGCCTATCGCCAAGGAGGTAAGAAAGATCATTATCGAAACAGGTAATTATCTGGAGACTCTCCCTAACAAGAAAGCCAAGGATGCCCACATGAAACAGGTAGAGAAGGGAATCAAGGAGGAATACACTCCAAGAATGAAGAAACTCACCTATGCCCAAGGTAAGCTATGCATCAAACTGGTATATCGAGAGTGTAATTCATCCTCATATCATCTCATCCAAGCCTTCCTCGGTCCTATCCGTGCCGGTTTCTATCAGGCTTTCGCCGCCCTCTTCGGTGCCAGCCTCAACAAGAAGTATGATCCGAACGGAGTAGATAGATTGACAGAAAGAGTAGTAAGACAAGTGGAGTCTGGGCAGATATAATCTCCGTTCATAGACGCTGAACGGCGGTTCAACGACGCTGAATGTCGGTTCAACGACGCTGAACGGAGATTCAACGTCTATGAACGGAGATTTCAACTGGCTGAAAAAACAAATGTTCCTAAAGAAAGCAACAACTTTCCTTAGGAACATTCTCTTTTATAACCAAATGCGATACTATCCTATTCTTCAGTATAAAGCACCTGAATCATAGTCTGACCCACTGCCTTCAATACGTTCTTATCCAGATGAGCCATATCATCGCTCACGGTGTGCCAGGTAGGACCGAAACTGCTCTGCTGGCAATCAGGATAATAGGCGATGACATCTATCGTAGGAATCTTAGCCTTCTCGTTGACCGGAATATGATCATCGGTAATCATACCGCCATCGCTCTTAGGAAAGTAAGAACCAAAACCAGCCTGGCGGGCTGCAGCCCAAACCTTCTTCACGATGCCACCAGCATACTGCATAGACATTCCTTCGCGGTAGAAGCGGGCACCCTGGCCGCCTACCATATCCAGAAGGATGCCATAGCGAGGATTGTAACCCTCTGGTTTGTTCTCGCTCCAATACTGGGCACCCAAAGCCCAACTGTTGCCATCGTCCTGAACATCAGCCCACTGAGGTGTTCCCCAGTCTTCGGTATCGAAACATACGAAATCTACACCTATGTTAGGATTCAACTTCTTGTCTGCCTGCAACTGGCGTGCAATTTCCAACATGACGGCAACTCCGCTGGCACCATCGTTGGCTGCCATCACAGGCTTGCGCCAATTGGTACTGTCGGGATCGTTATCTGCCCAAGGGCGACTGTCCCAATGAGCACAGAGCAAAATGCGGGTTTCAGCCTTCGGGTTGTAATGGGCAATGATATTGGTATTCTTCAATATCGTGCCATCATAACCCTTCAAGTCTGCCTTCTGAGTCTCTACCTCACAGCCAAACTGCTTGAACTTGCTTACAATCCATTCTCCACACTTATCGTGCGCCTCGCTGTTCATCACGCGAGGTCCGAAATCGCATTGCGCTGCACAATAAGCCAATGCCGAATCGGCATTGAAAGCCGGACCTACGGGATTCAGCTTCTCCGCTTCCTCTACCTCCTGAACATCAGGCGAACTACTGGTATTGGCATTCTTATAGCTGATGGTACCAGCCACCAGACCGGCAGCAACCACCACACCTAATATAATTTTCATTTTCTTTGTCATCGTATTTACTTTGAACTTTCAGATTTGAACTTTGAACTTTATGATTACCTTATAACTGTCGAATTGGCATTCCCTTTGACCGCCGAACGTTGTTTCGTCGTTCTTCACTCTTCATTCTTCACTTTCCAAAGTTCTGCACCTGCGTCATCACTCTGAGCCAGTTGCCTCCCCATATCTTTGCGATATCCTGCTCGCTATACTTGCGGCGCAGCAGCTGGAGGGTGAAGTTGATGAGTTCAGAAGAATCGGCAAGTCCGCGGATGCCTCCATCTCCATCAAAATCGGTACCGAGACCTACATGGTCGATGCCCATCACCTCGATGGCATGCTCCAGATGGGCAATGGCATCCATGATGTCTGCCTCGCCCTCCTTGCGCAGGAATCCATGATAGAGCGTAGTATGAGCCACACCCCCACGGGCTGCCAAGGCACGCATCTGATCGTCGGTCAGGTTGCGAGGCACATCGCAGAGGGAACGGCTGCTGCTATGGCTACACACGATAGGAGTCTGACTGATTTCCAGTGCATCATAGAAACTCTTTTCGCCTGCATGACTCAAATCTACCATAATGCCAAGTCGGTTCATCTCCTGAATCACCTTAGCTCCAAAGCTGCTCACACCATTATGGGTATTACAGCCACGGGCACTATCACAGATATCGTTATCGCCATTGTGACAAAGGGTAATATACACAATACCACGCTGTGCAAAGTGCTTTACATTGCTCAGGTCATGCTCCAAAGCCAAACCGTTTTCTATACCCAGCATGATGCTCTTTCTGCCCTTGCGCTTATCGCTATACAGGTCGGCAGGTGTACGGGCTATACTGAGGTAAGCCCTATTCTTGCTGACGATTTCCTCTATCTTATCGAAGATGAGATCGACATACTGAGCAGGTCCCTGCACATCAAAAGCCACCTTGCTGCTGAAGCTTTCACCTATCTGAGGCTGAGGCAAATAAGCCACCATGGTAGTAGCATCCTGGCGTCCATCGGTCATCTTATGCAAATCTACGAGAATGCGGGAATCACGATGATCGAACTTGATGCCTTGCGGGAAGAACATCGGTGTATCACAATGCGTATCAAGGGTAAGGATGCGCTTATGCAACTCCTTGGCAGCATAGAAATTATTAGCCTGGTTCACAAGCCAATGGAAAATCTTTCCTCCTTCCTCTTCAAGCCATTCCGGATGCCATTGTACGCCAAGTATCTGCTTATACTCGTTGCTTTCTATCGCCTCAATGATTCCATCAGTAGACTTGGCTATGATGCGCATGTGCTTGCCAGGCTCACTTACAGCCTGATGATGGAAAGAATTAACAAGAATCTTTTCTGCCCCATATATATTATATAAGGTGGAATCTTTCTTGATTTCTACACTATGGGTAGGTTCTGAACGATCAGCATCCTGACTGTGCTTCACCATCTGCTTGATGTCCTGATACACCTTGCCCCCCAAGGCTATTGCCAATGTCTGGATGCCACGGCAGATGCCCAACATCGGAATCTGGCGATTGAAAGCCAGACGAACCAGCATCAGCTCGGCCGCATCACGCTCCTGATTGATGTTATGAAGACGAGGCGAAGGTTCTTCGCCCATCCACAGAGGGTTATGATCTCCCCCACCCGTCAGAATCAAACCATCGAGATGCTCCAGGGTATTGACGATGACTGTACTATCGGCAACGGGAGGAATAATGACAGGCGTACCACCTGCCGCTATTACCTGCTTATAATAACGATCACGAAGCGTTGCATCAATGTTTTCGTAATTGGCTGTGATGCCTATTACGGGTTGATGCTTCGCTTCGGGAAAAGAAGAGTACGCACCCTTGAGATGCGACTCCAAATCAAATGTTTCCATTTGTTTATTCTTTTTCAAAAATATTATTCGTCCTCCAAGAGAACAGGAATCTCACGCTTGATACTCTGCTCAAGCGAGATGAGTGTTTCGGTAGAAACCACACCAGGAATTGCCTGCAACTTGTTGTTGAGCAAATCCATGAGCTGCTCATTGTCACGAGCATACAACTTGATGAGCATCGTATAAGAACCGGTAGTAAAGTGGCACTCTACAATCTCTGGGATATTCTGGAGTCGCTCTACTACCTTCTTGTACATATTACCACGCTCCAAGTTGAGTCCTACATAAGTGCATGTAGAATAACCTAAACTCTTAGGGTTTACATCGAAACCGCTACCTGTGATGAAACCATCCTCCATCAAGTGCTGAACACGCTGATGGATGGCTGCACGAGACACGCCGCACTCAGCAGCTACGTCTTTGAAAGGAATACGGGCATTCTTAGAAAGGATGCCGAGTATCTTTCTGTCAAGATTGTCAATCTTTTCCATTTTTGTCTATTTTATATGTTGCTATTTTTAGGTACTCTTCTATACCAGATAGCAAAATTAATAAAAACTATTGAAAGAAACAACAAAATGCACGAATATTTTGCAATATCCGTGCATTTTGTTGTTTTTTATACTGTTTTTAACCATAAATCTTGGCTTTTTGCTACTTTTAGTAGAAAAATCATACGCTTATCCGATAACCTCAGAGAAGTAATGATCACGCAAAGGTTTCACCACTTTATCACCCGTCAAAACTATCTGCTGCTTAAGACGGATGTCTTGAGAAGAGGCTCCAATCTTCAGTTCATACGTTCCAGGAGCTATGTTCCATTGACGATTGCCTTGATGAGAATAATAACCAAACTGATCAGTATAGAACTTGATGCATACTCTCTTGGTTTCGCCAGGATTGAGAGAGATGCGGGCAAAGCCCTGCAACTGGATAGGATGAATCTGCTGGTTGCTCTGAGTTGGCGACAGATATACCTGCGCTATCTCATCGGCACGGACCTTACCCGTATTGGTAACCTCAAAGTAGATATTGCTCGACTCAGAAGCAGTAGAAATTTCCTGAGCTGCCTGCAAGTTCTTATAGGCAAAGGTTGTATAACTCAATCCATAACCGAAAGGCCACTCTATACGGGCATCCTGTCGGGTGGAATAATTATAGCAGATAGGCTCATAAACCTCAGTATTAGGATAGCTGACACTCAACTTAGCCGAAGGTGAGACCTTGCCATAAAGAATGTCAGCCACAGCTGTACCACCCTCTTCACCTGGATACCAGGCCTGGATGACTGCTGCACAACGCTTGGCTATCTTGGAGATAACCTGCGCACGACCGCCGAAGACTACCAGGACTACAGGTTTGCCCGTAGCCAAGAGTTCCTCAACATATTCCTCTTGCTTACCAGGAAGCTTGAGACCATCTCGCTCACGATTCTCACCACAGAGCATCACATTCTCGCCCACGGCAGCTACGATAACATCGCTTTCCTTTGCCATCGCCAAAGCTTCTGCCTTGTCTGCCTTCTCGCCAGAATCAACCTTGCGATGCAGGAGCTGATACTCCCAAGCACGCTTATCGCCAGACTCTTCAAATTTGGTCTCTATCTCCTCAGTCCAGTCACAACCACGAGAATACTTAATATTAATCCCCTCAGGTTTACCAGCCTGCATTGCCTCTAGCAATTTAACGATATGTGGCAAGTGGCTATCATCCCACTTTTTCTTCCAACTCTGCCAGAAATAGAACATAGAAGGGAAAGAGTAGTCGCCACACATCGCCCAGATAGAATTGGCATTAGGACCTGTGAGCAAGATATTCTTAACCTGCTTGGTGCTGTTAACATCAGCCTCCTTCACAAGAGGCAAAACACCATTATTCTCTAACAATACGATAGACTGGCTGGCAATATCGTAAGCCGTCTGTCGTTCTTCCTTAGTATCAAGTTTTACATCCTCCGTACTATACAGATACGGATTCTTATCCATCAGTCCGGCACGAATCTTATAACGCAGAACATCCTTTACAGCACGCTCAAAGACTTCTTTCTTAACAAGTCCCTTATCCAAGGCTTCCTGTAAATACTGATAGTTTTCCCCTCTAGGAAAATCAACATCATTGCCACCATTGATAGCAGCCACAGCTTTCTGAAGAGGAGTATCAAGTCCCGGCAACTGATCAATGGCAGTATAATCGCTCACCACCATTCCATCGAATCCGAGATAATCTCGCAAAATATCGTTGAGAATCTCACTATTTGCCACGCACTTGGTACCATGAACAGCATGATAACCCGGCATCAAAGCCTTACAACCTGCCAGACGAATCATCGTCTCATGAGGCAAAAGGATATCTTCCATCATCTCCTTCTCATCAGCATCACCGCCACCACCATATCCCAGATAGTGTTTAGAGCAAGCTCCCACTCCCTTCTTGAGGTCGCCCTGCTGAAGACCCTTGACAAAAGCTGTACCCATAACGGCAGAAAGATAGCCATCCTCACCGTATGATTCTTCCAGACGATTAAAACTTGGAGTACGGCAGACGTCTACCATAGGAGAAAGCGACAATACGCCACCCATCTTGCGAAGAGCGGTACCTGTCTGCAAAGTCTTGAGCTCAGCCAACTCTGGATTGAATGAGCAAGCCTGACCTATCTGCTGTGGATAGACTGTTGCATCTTGCGTATTGATACCCGAAAGAACTTCCTCGTGAAAAAGAGCCGGGATTCCGTTAGGGGTATGATGCATCAACCAATCTTGTACAACAGCCACACGCTTTCGCAAGAAATTGGCATCAACCAATTCCTGACTGGCATACTGTGAAAAATGCCCAATACCATAAGGAATGAGCTGCTTGCATTTGACGGTATCCAAATTGCCTTCCGCATCAAAAAGCTCATCCATATACCCACTCCTCAACTGAGCGATACGCTCTGGCTGTGACATTCTGCTGTAGAGTTCATCTACCCGTTGGTTCACTTGCTGCTCCGTATTATTTATATTACTGCAACTAGCCATCAGCATGGTTGCACATACGGTTGTTGTAATTTGTTTCATCATTATCTTTCAGGTTAAAAATATGATTATTGAAGTTGTTTATTATCATCTGCAAAGATAATACAAATAAAAGAACCAGCAGATTCACTTTTCCCATTTTTTATGCAAAAGCAACAAACACAAACGTAAAAGAAACAAAGAGGGAGGCATAAGTCCATATGACGCACCTTTTTTTACTCCAGCGGAACCATTGATTAGAAAATATTTCTACTTTCGATATCAGTTGGAGCCTTTGATTGCAATCAACAGTCACTTTTAAAATCATTGAAGCCATTGTTTGCAATCAACACCTGTTTTCAAGAGCCGTTGGGACTGATGATTGGAATCAACAGTCACTTTTAAAAGCCGTGGATGTTCTGATTCCAGTTTCCATGCCCGCAAAATGTAAAATAGGGATGTAATTAAAAAGAGAGAGGGTATGTCATAAACCAATGACATACCCTTCTCACCTTATTATATATGTAGCAATTACTTTCTTTTCTTTGAATACGCAGCTTTCTTGGCAGCAGGTTTAACTACCTTCTTGTCGGCACTCTTTACTGCACCCACTGATGCATCATCCTTCAATTCACCAGCAGGCTCAGAAGTTACTTCTGGCTTAACGATGCTAACGAGTTCAAGATCGAAAACCAATGTAGAGTAAGGTGGAATCTGACCTGCCTGACGTTCACCGTATGCCAACTCATAAGGGATATAAAGCTGCCACTTGCTACCTACAGGCATTGTAGTGAGAGCTTCTGTCCAACCCTTAATCAAGTTACCGGCACGGAACTTATCTGTTTTAGCACCACCATGCTTAGAAGTTGCATCAAAGACCGTTCCATCGATAAGACGGCCCTCGTAGATAACCTCAACCTCATCAGTAGCCTTAGGAACTTCTCCCTGACCAGCCTTGATTACTTTGTACTGCAATCCACTAGGCAAGACCTTCACTCCCGGTTTCTTGGCATTCTCTGCAAGGAATTTCTCGCCTGCACCTGCCAAAGCTTCCTTCTTGTACTCACCAGCTTTCTTCTCACTAAAGATAGTTGTATCATTGGCAATAGCTGCAACAAAACCACGGCTGAACATGGCTGCATCAATAGAATCCTTAGTGCTCTTCAATTCCTCACGAGTTCCTGGAAGGATGCGCTGAGAAACCATCTGAGCAATCTGCATACCGACGATGTATGCTGTGCCCTGAGGAGTATTTGCCTTATCTATTGCTTCCTCATAACCACGGATAAAATCTGCCATATAAGCAGTATCCACCTTATAACTCTGCTGAATGAATGGTATCAAACCACGTGTAGCATGAACACCGGCAGCATAACTCAAAGAGTCACTTGCTGTAGCTAAAACCACTGGGGTAACTTTCTTACGCCCCTTCTTCTTGTCTGCAGCATGAACTGTAAACAAAGAAGCACTCGCCACGAGGACGAGTGCTGTCAATAATATTTTCTTCATATTCTTAAAAGTCCTCTTCCTTAAAATAAAGCTTGAGTTCTCTTACAATATTAATTACTTACCACCTACTGAAATCAACTCAATCTTGAAGATCAAAACAGAGAATGGCTTGATCTGACCCTGCTCGCGCTCACCGTAAGCCAACTCCTGAGGGATATAAACTTCCCAAACAGAACCAGCTGGCATGTGAACCAAAGCCTCAGTCCAACCCTTGATAACCTGGTTAGCACGGAGATCTACAGCCTCACCACGCTTGAAAGAAGAATCGAATACCTTACCATCGATAGTCTTACCCTCGTAGTTTACCTTTACCATAGAAGTATCCTTTGGCATAGGACCATTACCCTCCTTGATAACCTTATACTGAACACCAGAAGGAAGTGTTACAACACCAGGCTTCTTCTTGTTAGCTGCGAGGAACTTCTCACCAGCCACCTTATTTGGACCATATTCCTTCTCCATGTTCTTAGCCTTGATAGCCATCATTTTGGTCTGTGCAAGCTTAGCAGCCTCGTCGATTGTCATCAAGCCCTTCTTGCCAGTAGTACCAGAGATGAAACCAGCCATGAAGTTCTTCAAAGAGATAGTCTTGGTAGAATCCTCACCGAATACCTCATGATTGATACCCTTAACCATCTGGTTAGAAATCTGCTGACCAATCTGAATACCTGCATAGTAAGCAGCCTTCTTCTTGTCATCACCAGCATTAGCACCATCGTTAAGACCCTTGATGAAATCATCCATATAAGCGGTATCAACGCCCATACGCTCTACCATAAACTCTTTCAGACCCTGAGTCTGAGACATACCCATAGCATAGCTCATTGTATCAACATCTGTCTTGAGATCTGCCTTAGGAGTTGAATTGCCACAACCTACAAATGTAGCTGCAGCACAAGCCACGAGGGCTCCGAAAAATAACTTTTTCATTTTTACTTTTATGTTTTTATTCTATGTTCTCTGATATTACTTTACTGCAACAAGCTCTACATCAAAAATTAATGCTGAGAATGGAGGGATAGATGCACCAGCACCACGCTCACCGTAACCCAACTGATAAGGAATGAAGAAACGATACTTAGCGCCCTCGGTCATCAACTGAAGACCCTCGGTCCAACCAGCAATAACCTGATTCAATGGGAATGTTGCAGTCTGACCACGGTCGTAAGAGCTATCAAACTTTGTACCATCAATGAGTGTACCCTCGTAGTGGCACTCTACCTGATCGGTAGCCTTAGGAGCCTTACCATTTCCCTCACGCAAAACCTGATACTGCAAACCACTCTTAGTAGTGATGATACCTTCCTTCTTGCCATTCTCAGCGAGGAACTTCTCACCAGCTTCCTTAGCAACCTTGCCCTTCTCTGCAGCAGCAGCCTGAGCCTTAGCTTCCTGCTCTGCGAAGAAATTCTGTACCAACTCCTGAGCCTCCTGCTCACCGAGCTGAAGTTTGCCTGCAATGGCATCCTTAACTGCCTGTGCAAAATCGTCGATATTCAAACTCTCTGCACCCATTGACGCCAACTGGCGACCGATGCCAATGCCTAAAGCATAACTTACTTTATCCATAATTTATCTATAACTTTGTATTAATATTCTTTATTTTGTACTTATTGTCCTTAAAACGAGTGCAAAGATAACATTTTTCTCGCTGAAAACGATGCTATTTGAAGAAAAATTACTAAATTTGTGCATTCTTAATAGTAAGATTATGAAGAAACTCGTATTTTTAACCGGTGCAGGCATGTCTGTGGAGAGTGGTTTCAAAACTTTCCGCGGCAATGATGGCCTATGGGAAAACTATCCTGTAGAACAGATAGCTACCCATGAGGGATGGGAAGCTGACCCTACCCTAGTGACTAACTTTTATAACATGTTGCGCCATAAGCTCTATGCCGCTCAACCAAACGAGGGTCATAAGCTTATCAAAGAACTGGAGAAGAACTTTGAGGTAACTGTTATTACACAAAACGTAGATAATCTACATGAGAAGGCTGGTTCTTCGAATGTCATCCATCTACATGGCGAACTTTCTAAGGTTTGCTCTTCTCGCGATCCATACGATTATCGCTACGTAAAAGAATTGCCTGAAGATGATTGCGAGGTAGTACCAGGAACCAAAGCAGGAGATGGCAGTTTACTCCGCCCGTTTATTGTTTTCTTCGGTGAAAGTGTTCCTATGATTGAGCCTGCTGCCGAAGCAGTACAGCAAGCCGACATCTTTGTCATCATCGGCACATCACTCAATGTTTATCCTGCCGCAGGATTGATTTCCTACACTAAGCCTCATATCCCTATTTTCCTGATAGACCCGGGAGCAGTAAATGCCAATGGATACTACAAGATAAACCACATCATGAAGGGAGCTTCAGAGGGTATGAAGGAACTGAAAGATATTTTAGAGAAATAAGAAGAATTTTGAATATAAAAAGAGAAAAGAGGAAGCTTCGATGAACGCTTCCTCTTTTGCTTTATTATTCTCTCATCTATTTCATTATACCGATATTCTAGTTTCCATGCGAGCCTCGGCAACATTGACTACATAGTCGCCAAGTTTTTCACACTCCTGGATAATGTCCATATACAATGTACCTACACCATAAGTATAAAGGTGGTTATCTACATCGTCCAAGTTCTGGTTTCTCAGCTGAGAACGGAAATTGTTGATTTCCGTTTCAATATTATACGTCTGATTCATATTAATAGACTGACGTTCATGAACAAACATGAAATTCATTTGAGTCAGTGCCTCATCAACCAACTTAAACATCTGATGGATATTTTCATTCTGCTTGGCAGTAAACTCCTCCTTGTTTTCTCCCTTTCGCTTAATGGTGCGAGCCAGATTGAAGCAACTGTCACCAATACTCTCTATTTCAGAAATCGCACGCAACATCGCACGAATCTTCGCCTTGGTATCATCACTCAGATGAGCATCACTTACCTGGTTGAGATACTTTGCTATCTCGATCTCCATATTATCAGAAATGCCCTCATACTTCTCGATACGCTCATAAAGTTTATCGAAAGTCTTTGCATCCTGGGTATCGAGCAACTCTCTCACCATACCAAACATACGATGAATACGCTCACCGAAACTTCCGATTTCCTGCTGGGCTTCAAAGACAGAAAGCTCTGGAGTCTTCATGATACCTGCCTGAATAAAGCGCAATCGGAAATCCTCATCTTCCTTGTCTGCCTTAGGCTTGATAAGCTTACAAACAACCTTTTCCAACTGTGGGATAAACCAAATCAGCACACCCGTATTGCAAACATTGAAACAAGTGTGGAACATCGCCAGAACAATAGGAAGCAGTTTCGCTTTCTGGACGGCAGACATACCACCATTAGGATCATACCCCACAATAGAGCAAACGAAATCCACAAAAGGATAGAATAGACAGAGAACCCAAATCACACCAAAGACATTGAATACCAGATGAGCCAAGGCTGCACGACGAGCTTGGGCATTGGCACCCAAAGCAGCAAGGTTGGCTGTAGCGGTGGTTCCAATATTCTCACCCATCACCAGGGCTATACCCAAATAAATAGGAAGCACACCCGTAGAACAGAGCAAGATAGTAATAGCCATCACAGCTGCCGAACTCTGTACAATACAAGTAATAAGCGTACCTATCAAAAGGAAAATAATAATCGTTAGATGACTCTTCGTATCAAAAGAACCAAAGAAATCAATCACCGCAGGATTATGCTCCAAATCAAGCGCCTTTCCCGCACTACTCAATAAGACTAGCGAAAAGAAGAGGAATGCGATACCGAAAAGAAAATCTCCGATATAGCGACGCTTCTTGCTATATATCAATATAATACCAAGAAAAAAAGCAGGGAAAACAACGACCGTTAAATCGACATTATAACCCAGCGACATAATCCACGCAGTAAAAGTGGTACCGATATTGGCACCCATAATTACAGAAATGGCTTGAGCTAAGGTAAGCAGACCTGCATTCACAAAGGAAACCGTCATGACGGTTGTCGCGGAAGAACTCTGAACAGCACAGGTGATAAAAGTACCTGTAAGCATACCCGTAAATCGGTTGGTAGTCATAGCACCCAAAATATGGCGCAACTGAGATCCTGCCATCTTCTGCAAGGCTTCACTCATCACCTTCATACCGTAGATGAGCAACGCCAAAGAACCGAGAATCTGAAAAAAAATCACAAGATATTGACTTGTATCCATAATAATTTGTATTTGTGGAAATATTTGTTACGTTTCAGTTGCAAATATAATAAGAAATCTTCTTATTACGAAATATCTATATCGGATATTTCAAATTGTAACAACATTGTAACATCAGAGGCTTTCCCAAGCCTCTAAAACAGGAATGAAGCATTTCCGATGAGTAGAAAAAGCATATTCCTTTCTTCTACTCTTAAAAAGGGAAAAAAGACGGAATCTGTGCCCATTTTTGTTACATATTTGATAAAAAACAAAAAAAGATGCCAAGAAACTTTGTATTCTCCATTTTTTTTTGTTTCTTTGCCTTATAAAACTATTAACAGTCATATAACAGTCGAAATTATGGGAAAAGGTAAAAAAGGTGGCAAGAGAATGAATAAGGCGCAACTCACTGAGATGCTCCAGGAATTCTTTGCCCAAAGGCCAGGCGAAACGCTCAGCTTTAAAGAAATATTCCGTTCCCTCCATCTTACCACGCATCCACTCAAGATGCTGGCTATTGACGTCATGGAGGAAATGGCATGGGATGACTACCTAGCTAAGGTAAGTGATAATTCTTATCGCTTGAATCAAAGTATTCAGGTGATGGAAGGTAAATTCATTCGAAAAGCAAACGGCAAGAACTCGGTTATTCCTGATAACAGTGAAAAACCTATATTCGTTTCTGAACGAAACTCTATGGGTGCACTAAACGGAGACCGTGTAGAGTTCACCTTCTTAGCTCGTCGAAAGAATCATATCAAAGAAGCCCAAGTTAATAAGATCCTAGAACGTGCCAAGGATACTTTCGTTGGTAGATTAAAGGTAGATAAAGACTTGGCTTATCTCGTAACACCTAGTGATGTTTTTGCTCACAATATCATCATACCTAGACGAAAGGTAAAGGGAGGGAAAACAGATGATAAGGCTGTAGTGCGTATCATCGAATGGCCTGATGGAGAAAACAAAAGCCCTATCGGTGAAGTTGTTGACATCCTCGGACAGATGGGTGACAATGATGTTGAAATGAACTCTATCCTCGCACAATACGGATTGCCTTATAAATATCCGAAGAACGTAGAGGATGCTGCCAACAAGATTTCGAGCGAAATCACAGAAAAGGATTACAAGGAACGCGAGGATTTCCGAAAGGTATTCACATGCACTATCGACCCTAAGGATGCTAAAGATTTCGATGATGCCTTGAGTATACAGAAATTAGAAAATGGCAACTGGCAAGTAGGCGTGCACATTGCAGATGTTTCTCACTACGTCACTGAAGGCAGTATCATAGATAAGGAAGCTGTAAAACGTGCAACATCGGTTTATCTCGTAGACCGCACAATACCAATGCTTCCAGAACGTTTATGCAACTTCATCTGTTCACTCCGTCCAAATGAAGAAAAACTAGCTTACAGCGTTATCTTTGAAATGGATGAGAATGCCAACGTGAAGAACTATCGCATCGTTCATACTGTCATCGAAAGCAATCGTAGATATAAATACGAAGAAGTACAAGAGCTTCTGGAAGCAAACGGCGTAATAGATGGTACAGGTGAGCCTGCTCCTGCAGAGACTAAAGAACACCCATATCAGGGTGAAAACGCTCTTCAACTCATTACACTAGACAAATTAGCAAAGAAATTGCGCGCTGCTCGATTCAAGAATGGTGCTGTAAAATTCGATCGGGAAGAATTACATTTTGATATAGATGAGAAGGGAAAGCCTATACGATGCTATTACAAACGCTCTAAAGACGCCAATAAACTTGTCGAGGAGTTCATGCTACTCGCTAACAGAACTGTCGCAGAAAGCATCGGAAAGGTCAAGAAAGGCAAAAAGCCAAAAACGCTTCCTTATCGTATTCACGACAATCCCGACCCACAGAAATTGGAAACCCTTCGAGAGTTCGTTGTTAAGTTTGGGTATAAAATGAAGACAGAAGGCACCAAGGGTGCTACTGCCAAGAGTCTCAATAAACTGATGGCAGACTGTGATGGAAAACCTGAAAGCAACCTCATCCAAATGGTAGCACTACGTGCCATGATGAAGGCAAAATACTCTGTACATAACATTGGTCACTTCGGTCTTGCATTTGAATACTATACTCATTTCACTTCACCAATACGCCGCTATCCTGACACGATGGTACATCGCTTGCTAACCAAATATGCTGCTGGTGGTAGAAGTGCCAACGAAAAACATTATGAAGAGCTTTGTGAACATAGCTCTGAGATGGAACAAATAGCACAGAATGCTGAGCGTGACTCTATCAAATATAAAATGGTAGAATTCATGGGTGACAAACTCGGTGAAGAATTCGATGCCCACATCAGTGGTATCACATCCTACGGCATCTATGCGACGATAGACGAGAACCATTGCGAAGGCATGGTTCCTATGCGAGACATTGCTGATGACTATTACGATTTTGACGAAAAGAATTTTTGCTTGATAGGCCGTCGTCATCACAATAAATATTCTTTAGGTGATGCCATCCGTATCAAGGTTGCGCAAGCAAACTTAGAGAAGAAGCAGCTTGATTTCACTCTCGCTGGTGATTTTGCACCTATACGAAAAGAAAAGATAGCTACTGGTGATGCAAATAAAAAGGATAGAAAGAATTCAAAGCAAAAGACTCGTAATCATCGCAAACGTAAATAAGTAGATATATAAGATTTTTAACAAAGAAAGGGTTGTCCATCCATGCGATGAGGCAACCCTTTTATTTTAAAAATTAACTTGATAATGTTGCTTGTATTTTGATTTATCAAAAAAGACGATTCCGGCATAATACAGATTGTAGGTAATTCCAGTATATTCGGAATATTGCAATCGATGCCAAAACTGCTTGTTTTTCCCATGATTTAAGCCCAAAACTACTAATAATGTACTATCATTGCAAAAAGGCAATATAGAAGAATACAACTCATCCTTATCTATATGATCTAAATCGATAACAACCAAATTCTTTGTGGAAGAATCATATAAGTCATACAAAGTACAAAGTACAGTTTTATAGCATCCAGCGTTAATGTAAGGAAAATAAAGAGATTCAATACTATAACACTTTTCGGGCTGCCAGTAATTAGCTAAGCGAAAAAGAAGTCTGCCTAGCTTATGTTGCAATCTGCCAGGCATCTCATAACGTTCTTCCAATTCAGAATATGCATAATAAGGATAATGCTCATTTATAACATATCGAATAAAGCTATAGGCAGAAGGCGACTGAACACCAAAACCGCGGCAATATTTACAGCGACACAACCATCTCCACCAAGTGCTTAAATAATAAATCATAATTATTTTTTTTTTGCAAAGATACAAAATACAATTAGATTATAGAACAATAGAACTCAAAATCTACAATAGATAATAAAAGAAAAGCCTCAGAAATCTTTCGAAATCTGAGGCTCTTAATAAAAGAAGGCGGCTACCTACTCTCCCGCATTGCATTGCAGTACCATCGGCGCAAGTGAGCTTAACTTCTCTGTTCGGAATGGGAAGAGGTGGGACCTCACCGCAATAACCACCAGATAATGGGATATGACGTATTTGCACACAAGCAAGGTAAGATAATGAACCGTATATACAGTTGAAACTATGAACTTTCCTAAAGAAAGTGTTCGGGCAATTAGTAATGCTCGGCTTTGACATCGCTGTCTTTACACCTGCATCCTATCAACGTCATCGTCTTTGACGACCCTCAATGGAGTTCTCATCTTGCGGCTGGCTTCGCACTTAGATGCTTTCAGCGCTTATCCAATCCAGACTCAGATACCCAGCGGTGCGCCTGGCGGCACAACTGGTAAACCGGAGGTCTGTCCATCACGGTCCTCTCGTACTAGTGACGGCACCACTCAAAACTCCCACGCCCACGATAGATAGAGACCGAACTGTCTCACGACGTTCTGAACCCAGCTCGCGTGCCACTTTAATGGGCGAACAGCCCAACCCTTGGGACCTTCTCCAGCCCCAGGATGTGACGAGCCGACATCGAGGTGCCAAACCACCCCGTCGATATGAGCTCTTGGGGGGGATCAGCCTGTTATCCCCGGAGTACCTTTTATCCTTTGAGCGACGGAGTTTCCATACACGTCCGCCGGATCACTATGCCCCAGTTTCCTGCCTGCTCGGCATGTCTGCCTCCCAGTCAAGCGCCCTTATGCCATTGCACTCTTTGAGGTCGGTTACCAATCGACCCGAGGGCACCTTTGGAAGCCTCCGTTACGCTTTTGGAGGCGACCACCCCAGTCAAACTACCCACCAAGCAGTGTCCGCGCATCTGCGCGTTAGACCTCAGACAGCCAAAGGGCCGTATTTCAAGGATGGCTCCACGAAAGCTGGCGCTCCCGCTTCGAAGCCTCCGGCCTATCCTACACATCGGATGACCAAGGTCAATGCTAAGCTGTAGTAAAGGTTCACGGGGTCTTTTCGTCCCATCGCGGGTAATCGGCATCTTCACCGATACTACAATTTCACTGAGCTCATGGTTGAGACAGCGTCCGGATCATTACACCATTCGTGCAGGTCGGAACTTACCCGACAAGGAATTTCGCTACCTTAGGACCG
>ERZ1034925.191-NODE-191-length-33013-cov-9.357637_pt1 | contig 33013 bp, 27 predicted proteins | sample MGYA00520687_ERZ1034925 | MGnify/ENA primary metagenome ERZ1034925 (study PRJEB33766, sample SAMN09781758) | gut metagenome | biome: gut microbiome | host: Homo sapiens | place: Madagascar | study: EMG produced TPA metagenomics assembly of the PRJNA485056 data set... | reverse complement strand
TTATTATAATGTCCTGCGCGGACAGCGGGAACTTTTTATGGAAAAGTAAAGATACCTATCCCGCCATCGTAAAAAACCAAAATCGCAATTCTTGTTGTCGGGGGGGGGCTACTGCGGTGCATGACGCAGCATTTTGAGAAGTTGGCCAAGTATGCCCAACCTACCTAAATTAAAACAGACTCCGGCTCGGAGGCCGGAGTGACAGTTACAAAAGTTGTACTTAAAATTGCTACTATTTACGTCATTCTTAAAAATCTGCAATTTGTCTTTTAATCCATTCCATAATAATTTCGACGATATAATCTTGTTGAGATTGTGTTAATTCGACTCCTTTTGGAATTTTATGCCATTTTGATAAACACCCCCTACAACAGCAAGCGGTTGCGTGCTGAGCTATAAATACAGGGTGTCCCTTCATTGGAGTCTGTTTCCCGTCATTTGGAATTTCTGCAGGTGCAAGACGTTTAGAAATAAAATCGTGCGCATGGCGCTCAATAGTATCCAAACCCTTTTGTGCAATATAATCCTTATCTGCTTGTTTGAGTTTGAATTTACTTCTAAAATCTGACTTTGCTAATTTATCAAATATATCTGCCATAACTACATTTTAGCATTAAAAATGTAAATAGTTTATATAAATTATTAAATTATGATGTAGAGATGATTACGGAGTCAGATTGCCACGATAGCGGAATGAACAATAACTTGTTAGCGAAACAAGCGACAAAAACAGCCTTTGTTTGAGCGGTAAAGTTATTCAATAGGCTGGATTGCCACGCTATTCGTTATCGCCCCATTTGCGTTAAACGTGTCTCCATGATTGTAGAAAAGTCTTGCAGACCGCCGAGTTTTCTACAACCACTCCGCACTCTGCAAATGGGGCTCCTCGCAATGACGATTTCATAATCTGTTACATTCTAATATAGCGAGTTTGGCTGTTTCTAGTTGAGCTTACAAGTTATTAGTGAATAGAGCGTGTGGCTGGTTTTGTGGAACTTTTTCCATAAAAAGTTCCCGCTGTCCGCGCAGGACATTATAATTAAATAATTTATAAGAGATTCTGAATAGCAAGAATATTATATGTTCGCTCTTCGCTCACATTAATATTCTAAGCTTTCAGAATGACAACTCACATTTAACTTCTAATGTTCAAAACTTAGAAGCTTAAATCCACGTTTCTTCTTTTCTAATTCCCTATCTGGGAGTTCATAACATTTTATACAACGAGCTTCATATGTTTCGTCGCCACCAATCATAATCAATGGTGAATTTTTATCAGCTGGTTTTCCGTCAATAAGTCTTTGAGTTCTTGTCGCATTCTCACAACCACATTTCATGCAAACTGCGTGAAGTTTATGAACTTCTGTTGCAATACACATCAATTCAGGCATACTCCCGAAAGGTTCAGCCTTAAAATCAAGTTCCAAACCTGTCCCAATAATCTTTTTACCTTCGTCCATAAGTTTTGAAATAACTTTTACAATGTTAGGATCGAAAAATTGAAGTTCATCAATCGCAATAACTTCATCTTCCGGTTTTACAACACTCATAATTTGAATAGCGTGCTTAACCTTAATCGCATCAAGCCACAAGCCGTTTCTTGATTCAATATAATCACCTTTTGCACGAGTATCAACCTCTGGCGAAATAACCTTAACTTTTCTCTTTGCAATAATCGAACGTCTAACTCGTCTTAAAAGTTCTTCTGTTTTGCCGCAACTCATCGGCCCTGTAATTAATTCAAAACTATATCCGTACATTTTCCCACCATCTTTGCGAGCTTAAAAGCATGCCACAATTATAATCTCCGTCTTTTTAACAATTATACACCCCTAAAAATTTTTTGAAAGTAAATTAATGTAAAATTTTATCCCGTAACTTTTTCAAACCTGCGCCATAGAAATACCTCAACTGTTCAGGGAAATTGTCCGAGATATCAATCATATACATATCATGGACAAGCAGCGCCTTAATCAGAAATACAACCTCAGGATTTTTTGTCCAAATAACATTCGGCTGACCATTTTTGGCAGGCTGAGTAACACCAAAAAGTCCCTCATTATCATCAGCAGAAAGAAACACGAACTTTCCACTTGTATAATGCTCCAACATCGGTACACCTGAATGTTCAAAAACAGCACCGAAATTGCATGTAAAATTATCAAATTTAACTATTTTCACATCAAGCCCACGATTGTATGCGTCGAGCAAATGTTGCTCGACATATTTGAAATCCTGCCCCCAAAGTTCAATATATACAGACTTTTTCGCTTCTTTAACAATTTCAATAACTTTATCAATAATTTTTGTTTTGCCACTAAGTCCGATTATTGGCTCTGTGTACTCTTCTTCTTTTACAGACGGAAGTTTTTTCTCAAGAAAATTTATCGTCGAATCAATCTTGCGTTTGTAGCGTTTCGTCAATTCTTTTGGCTTAATCGGCATATATGTAACGGGTTTTGAATTTGACGCAAGTGCAATATTCAGACTTTCCAAACTTTTCAAGGTGTCATAAGTCCTTGATTGAGGAATATTTGCAAGTTTGCTAATCTCATACCCTGTTGCCGGAAATTTCTTTAACAAAGCGATATAAACCTTTGACTGGTACTCATTCAGCCCAATCTCTTTTAACTTTTCAACAATCTCGTCCATAAAAAGAGTTTAACTTATTTTGAAAATTTTAGCAAGAATGTAACACCGTATATATTTTACGCCTTGCAAAAGCAAAACTTTTCGATTGCCTTCACAAATCCATCGTTTTCAACTGAATCAGTGATATAATTTGCACATTCTTTAAGTTCCGGCGTTGCATTACCCATTGCAACCTTAACTCCGCCGGCTTTCAAAAGTTCTATGTCGTTATTTTGATCTCCGATTGTCAAAATCTCATCTTGTGACAAGTTCCAATATTTTGCCAAAAACTCAACGCCTAAAGACTTTTTAGCCATAGAGCTTCCGATTTCACAGAAAAATGGAGTTGATTTTACAATATAAAGTTCCGGGAATTTCGCCTGCAACTCGTTCACCCAGCCTGTTACACGCTCTGCATTTCCGTAATCAATAGCCAAAATCTTGTTCACATTTTCAATCTTCAACGACTCAAACGGACAAACCGTATATGGCACAAACTTGCCGTCAGTGTATCTTTTCACGCAATCGTCGTCTTTTTCAACATACAATTTATCATCAATATACAAATTCAAATGAACATCATTTTTGTGTGCCCAGTCAATAATCTCTTTTGCACAGTCACTATCAAGATTTTCTTGGTAAAGCGTTTTGCCATCGCTATCTTTAATCAAGCCGCCCTGATACGAAACAACGGGCGAATTTAGTTCTAACTCATCTCTCAAATGCTTTGTGGCACAATGCATTCTACCTGTTACAAGAACAACTTTGACACCGTTTTCCTGCAAATTTTTAATACAATTTTTGACCCCATCAGAAACACTTGTGTCCCATTTTACAAGCGTTCCATCAATATCAGTTGCAACAAGTTTAATTTTGCCTGTCATAATTTATCCTTTAATCTGAGCTTTCATCAACACACAAAGCGTCTTGGCATCAATAATTCTGCCGTCATTAATCATTTTGAAAACTTCGTCTGCTTCAATTTCCAACGGTTCCAAAATTTCACCTTCATCAGGGTGACAATGAGTAAATTCAAGGTTTTCAGCCTTGTAAAGATATAATTTTTCATCACTGTACCCAGGGGAAGTGTAAACAAACCCTAAGTCAGTCCAATTATCTGCGCAATAGCCTGTTTCTTCTTCAAGTTCACGTTTTGCCGCTTCAAACGGATCTTCATTCGGTTCAAGTTTTCCGGCCGGAAGTTCATACAAAACCTCTTTCATTGGGTAGCGAAATTGTTTTACAAGAAGAATTTTACTTCCCTTATAAGCCAAAACGACCACGCCACCGGAGTGCTTCACCACTTCTCTAAAAGAAGTTTGTCCTGTCGACAATTCCACGCTGTCTTTGTACAATTTAACGACTCTACCGTCAAATATTAATTTTGAGTCCAATGTTTTTTCTGCAAATTCCATAATTTGATTATAGCATGAAAAAACTTACAACGCCCTAATGATTGCTTTTATGTTTATATCAGTAACCTTCAAAAGTGCCACGGTGCGAGCTGTTTCATCGAAACTACCGAGAGATTTCAAAATTTCTGCAGTTTTCAAAATAAGTGTTTGATTATTTGACTTCAAAAGTTCTCGAATAGCAAGTTCATCTGTCGCAAAGTCAAGCGCCGTAATGACAAACGGACTATCTTCTTTCAATTCATCATTAATATATTTTTCTAAATCTTTTTTCTTAACACTGTTCAAAAGCTTTTTGATATCAAAAATCTCGTTTTTAGTATTTTTATCCTCATCAAAAAGATATTCGTCATTCTCAGTCAAAGTGTCAAATTTATCACGGGCATTGAGGATTGTAATTGCGACCTTGCTATCGTCGTGATTATTAATTAGCTCCTCAAACACCTCAAAAAGTTCAAAATCAAACACAACCGAAAGCGGCAAGATTTCTCCAAGTGCATTCGTAATATAAATAATTGCCAACAGCGCATTTTCATAATCACTTTTAATAAGTTCGTAAAGTGGCACAAGATACGGGATTTCACCTGCAATATTTTCAGCCATTGTTGAAATTTTCATCGCTTCAAAAAGCATCGGAACAGCCTTTTTGTCCCCATAAGCAGTCAAAAATTTCACACCTGACAATTTTTCAAAATCATCAGAGTTTTGAAGTTTTTCAATCGCTTCATCAAAACTTTTTTCATCATGCCACGCTCCGAGTGCAATTGCGCAATTTTGCGCCAAAAACTCGTTATCAGAATAAGAATTTATCCTCAAAAATTCATACGCAAGCGGATCTTGAACCTTCGCAAAATATTTTGCAGCATAAGTTTTTTCATTATCACAACCGTTTTCAAACTTATCCAACATCAAGTCTGTCAAGTCCTCATCGGCAAATTTCACAAGCGAATCAACAATTACGTCCTCATAAGACTGAGAATAATATTTCAAAAATCCGACTAAATTTTGGTAATTATTCTGATTAATCGCATTTTCAATCCTTTGCGCAACATTGTTTTTGACAAAATCAAAAAGAAAATCGTCGTTATCGACAAGTTCCTTAAACAATTCGACATCGCAATCATCTACGAGGTGTTTTGCAACAGTTTCGTAGTCGTTTTTATTTTTACCGGTAAGTTTTTTTAGGTTTTCGGTCATACTTACGCACAAAATCAAAAGATCATTCCCGTAATGGTCTTTTCACTTCTCACCTTTCACTTTTCACTTTATTAATCCAAATAGAACACTGTAATAACTTTGTGCCCTTCTTCTGCGTATTGAACAGCGTTGTGCAAAGTTTTACTTGTGTGTGATAAGAAACAGATTAATTGATTACAATCATCAATAATTTCTCTGTTACAAACTCTTGAAGCATCTGCCAAAGTCATCATAGCTCTGTCAGGGTGTTCAATAATATTTGGAACACCAATAAGCTGATTTTGAACATCTGATGGCTGCTGACCAATTGTTTGAGGCAAAATCACTCTTAATTTGTCAGGGTTAGCTTTCATAGCGCCACGAATTGCAGCGGCGTTAGTACCTGATGAACCACCTGATGTGATAATTGTATTGCCTTGCATTACAAGCGCTGTTGACAATGTTTCAATCATCTGTTGGTGAGTAATAGGAAGATTACGACTTCCGATAATAGCTATACGCTTGGCGGACTGTTGAATAGTTGCTAATTCCATAGCAAGTTCATCAACTGTATCGGGTGAACCTGATGAAACAGTATCCATATCTTCATCAATCGGAACAACGATTGAGCTTTGTTTTTCTTTGTTTTCGCCTTCTGAACCCATAAATACTTTTGTCATATCAGTTTCTGTCATTTTTCCTACTTTCTGATTGCAATCTATACATTTTTAGTTTATGCTGATTATATCACAAAAATTTGATTTTGGGAATAGGGATATGGAAAATATATTGGATAATCTTAACAAAGAACAAAGAGAAGCTGTGGAAACCGTTCGAGGACCTTTACTTGTCCTTGCAGGCGCAGGCAGTGGAAAAACTAAATTATTAACTTCAAGAATTGCTTACCTCATACAAAACGGTGTTAGACCTCGAAACATTCTAGCCGTAACATTTACCAACAAAGCCGCAAAAGAGATGAAAGAACGTCTAGGGAACATTTTGGGCGAAAATGTCGTAAAATATATGTGGGTCGGCACATTCCACGGTATTTGCGGAAGAATTTTGAGAGAAAATATTGAAAATTACAGCTTTCAATCAGGCAAAAAACTTGATAAAAACTTTTCGATTTATGACGAAACAGATTCTAACGCCGTAATTAAACAGGCTATCAAAAAACTTAATCTTGATGATAAAGTTTATGCCCCAAAACTTGTGAAAACAGTTATTTCTAACGCTAAAAACAAAATGCAAGATGCATACACTTTCGCAACTTTTGCACGAGATTTTAAGTCTCAAAAAATTGCTGCAATTTACGAAGAATATGAAAACTCACTAAACAACAACAACGCAATCGATTTTGATGACATGTTGATGTTGACGGTAAAACTTCTTGAACAGTGCAAAGAAGTTCGTCAACAGTATTATGACAGATTTCAACACATTTTGGTCGACGAGTTTCAGGATACCAACATGGCGCAATACAAGCTTATCAATATGCTTTACACAAACCTTGAACCAGAAATTCCTGATGAACGCTCATTATGCGTTGTAGGTGATGTCGATCAGTCAATTTATAGTTGGCGTGGCGCTGATTACACGATTATTTTAAACTTCCAAAAAGATTTCAAAAAAACAAAATTAATCAAACTTGAACAAAATTACCGTTCAACTGCAAACATCTTGAACGTTGCAAACGCAATCATTGAGAACAATACAGAGCGTGTTGATAAAGTTCTTTATTCTCAAAAAGGTGATGGAGAACTTATCGACTATTTTGAGGCACAAGATGAGGCAGACGAGGCAAACTTTATCGCAAGCAGAATTAAACAGGATTCTGGCGGAGATTACAACCGCTACGCAATTCTTTACCGTACCAATTCGCAATCTCGTGCGCTTGAAGAAGCTTGCATGGGCGCCGGAATTCCATACAAAATCTACGGTGGGTTAAAATTCTATGACCGTAAAGAAGTAAAAGATATTATCGCTTACTTGAAATTAATCTATAATACTGATGATTCGCAAAGTTTCAGAAGAATTGTAAATGTTCCGAAACGTGCAATCGGCGATACGACAATTAAAAACTTGGCAGAATTCGCTGACAAAGAAGATATCAGCCTTTTTGCAGCATGTCAAAGAATTGAGGACGCAGTTGAAATTCCGCCGAGAACTCGTTCAAAATTGAAAGATTTTTCAGAGTTAATTTTGAAGTTTGTAAATGCGAAAGATTCTTATTCTTTGCAAGATTTTGTAACTCTTGTTATCGAAAAAACAGGATATTTGGCAGAATTGCAATCTCAAAACACTCCTGAAAGTGAAGCTGATATTGAAAACTTGCAAGAATTGGTGAACGTTGCAGGAGAATTTGTTCCGGAAGAAAGCGACAATGCACTCGGCGAGTTTTTGCAACAAGTTGCACTTGTTTCAGACCTTGACGGAATGGAGGATATTTCAAACAACGTAACTTTGATGACTCTTCACTCTGCCAAAGGTTTGGAGTTCCCGATTGTATTCCTTGCCGGCTGCGATGAAGGTGTTTTTCCACACCAAAGAACTTTCAATATCCCATCAGAAATGGAAGAAGAACGCCGCTTGATGTACGTTGGTGTTACTCGTGCAGAAGAAAAACTTTATCTAACATCTGCAAAACGCCGTCAAATGTGGGGCGAATACAAGTATTACAACCCATCAAGATTTATTGATGAAATTCCACCACAATTGTTGAACAAAATCGGATTTGAAGGTTCAACAAGTGGAACTTCAACTTTCCAAAATGCGGTTTCAAAAGCCAGAACAGGCAAATCGAATTATTCATATTCTGCTGCACAATCTGACAGTTATGGATACATAAAACCATCATCAGGCTTTGGCAAAGGCTTTGTTGCCCCGACAAGAGGACTTGCAACAGGCAAATCGCAAAGTGACAGACAAAGACAAAATTCGTCATACTCTCAACAACCGCACAGAACGCCATCTCGCACGATTTTGGTAAAATCACAGGCGAATAAACAACGTGATGACGAAAGAGTTAAAGAATTTTTCAAAGACAACGCAATTAAGCGTATGCTTGAAGAGAAAAAGCAAAAAGAGCGTATGCAACAGGCAGAAGATGCCGAACGCCAACGTAGAATGGAGACAACAACTCCGATTGAATATGTGTTTAATGTCGGTGAAAGAGTTTTCCATGACAAGCTTGGCATCGGGCATATTCAAGACGTAACTCAAATCGGTGACAGCATGATGTACACAATCGATTTTGGCAAACAAGGCGTAAAGGCTATGGACGCTGCGTATGCGAAGTTGAAAAAGTTTTAATGAAAAGTTGATAAGATACTAAGGCACTAAATTCGTTACGATTAAAAGTAAGTCGGGCATACTTGCTCAAAGTCATGTATTAATAATAAATTAGATTCTGAATAAGGCGAAAATCTACGCTAGACGCTTGATTTCCAGCCTTTTCAGAATGACGACTTCTTATCAACACACTCTACTTATTTTTACAACTTGTTTTGCCTGTCCAGTTCAAATCTTTGCAATGTAAATAATCCATATTTTGATTTGCCAATATCCAATTCGTGCAAGTTGTTCCCAGACGATAACAATCTGCAATAGTTGTATTATCACTTGTAATTCCCGCCGGAATTAAACCCCGATCACTTTTTATATAAAATAAAAATGTATCCTTTCCTAATGTGCTTCCATGTTTTTTCCCATCAACATCAATATATACACGTCCACAAATATGCCAATATCCCTCGATTACATTACTACAGTCACTATCTTCCCCAACAAAAAGTAGTGATACTCCATTATTTAATATTGCTTGTTTATATGTATTTTGAACTCTTGTATCAGATATATAGCTGGCACCTGAAATATTTTTGATTTCCTTAGCAAAACAATTTGTACCACATTCATCATCAGTGGCTAAGTATTTTGTAAAATAGTGAGCAAAATCATTTTGGAATATTTTATCATACCGACCATTTCCATAAAGTTCATTGCTAAGTGCTTCTTCGATTTTATCATTTTCCATTTTAGAATAGTTATATGCATTTTGTAATAAAGAAACAGTCTGTTTTAATCGAGTAATAGTAACTTTTTCATTGTGTTTTTGAATTAAAGAAGGAATTGTGAGTGCGGCAACAATACCGATAATGCCCAACGTTATTAGGATTTCTGCAAGGGTAAAGGCGGATTTTTTTAGTGAATGGTGAGTAGTGAGTGGTGAATGGGCCGTTTCAGTTGAGTTGTTTTTCTTTCCTTGCAATTGTATTGAATTATTTATAGACTGGATTCCTTCGCTGTCGCTCGGAATGACGACTGATAGCGGTTGTTGCAGAGTAGTCGAACTAACCTCTCCGAGGGAAGAGGTCGCAGTTCTTTGCGAACTTTTGTGAGCATTAGAAATGCGGGAGAGGGGTGTACACTCATTATTACAAAAGCCTTGTTCAACCCCTCTCTCGTATTCGTAACTCGTTGCACTCGAACGGCTACTCTCTCTCCCTAGGATAGAGGTGCGTAACAAATCATCTTTTTCTGTAACAGACTTTGCATCTTCGCATCTTTGCCTCTTGGCATCTAAATCCAGCTTAGCTGCTTGGCTTCCTAGCTTCCTAGCTGCGAAATCAGCTCTTCGTACTACACCACGTGCCCCGTGACGCTTGCCCCCCCCCCGACGAGCATATTACACCCGCCAATTAGGTGGCTTTCCAATTTTAACAATTCTTGCAACAACATACAATCTTTTTTCATACTCTGACTCCTTAATTTATATTGTCAGGCAATGCCTGACCTACTGTGCTTTTCAAGCAAAATCTTCTCATCTTCATAATATTCTTATTTTACCATATTTCAAACAATTTTTCAACCCAAGTCCATGAAATTACACAAATGTCTGAGGTATAAACCAATATTGTTACAAAGGGAGAAGCGGACTTCGTCAAAAAAACAACACAGGATATGAAGTACTTTAGACCGATATCAACACAAAGGGCTACGTGCGTAAAACTAAACACCAATACCTGATGTACGAATGAATATCGTTACAGAGGGGAAAGCGGACTTCGTCCGCCAAAGAAAAAGTCCCCTTTGAGAGGGGACTGAAATTTCACACTTTAACCTACTAAATTCTTCTACTTTTTTCTACCAAATATGAGGAATCATTAATTAAAAGTCTTTTATGCAGCTTTTTTAACAGCTGGTTTTTTCAAATATTGTTCAGGGTTGTAGCCTGCAGCTTTAAGTTCATCAGCCAAGCTTCTGTAATCTGAGCCGTAGTAATCTCTACCTTCAACTCTTACTTTGAATTGACCGTCTTTATATTGAACTTTATCTGAAATTTCTGCTTTGTCATCGCCTACGATTTCACGCAAGTCATCTTTGAATTGATTTTTAGCATTTGTTTCTTTTTGTACTGCATCTTGTTTTGCTTTTTCTTCAGCTTTAGCTTTTTCATTAGCTTCTTTACGTTTTGCATTTTCAGCTTCTGATTTTTGTTTTGCTTCAGCTTTTGTTGATTCAGTTTTTACTTTTTCATAAAGAGCGTTTACTGCTTGACAAATTTTGTCATCATCACGCCAGCTCCAAAGTCCGAAACCTGCTTTCCAACCGCCTTCACTCTTAGTAGCTGCAATTGCTGTTGAAACTTCTGAGCTTACATCAATACCAAGAGAAAGAGCTTTTTCTTGAAGAGCATTTATTAAAATTTTTGCGATTTCTTCTTTTTCTTCGCCTTCGCAATCGTTCATCAATGAACCGATAAGACCGTATTGTCCATCGTCACCATCATTATAAGGAGCTTTTCCTTTATAAGAAGAGTTCCAATTTTCGAACAATTGAAGAACATTATCTTTGTTAATTTTTTCTGTCAAAATTGTTTTTAATTCATCATATTTTGTTCCAGCGCCTCTGATACAAGTATCAATTTCGTCACAAATTGCTACCATTGCAGCTTTTTCAGCAGCTTTTTCTTGTGCTGTTTTTTCTTTTGTTTCTTTTGCAGAATCTGAACCTTCTGAGTTGCCTGTTCCATCAGCTTTTTCACCATCTTCTTTTGCAATAGCTGTAAGTTTTTCTTTAGCGCTATTTTCGATATCGCTAATTGTACTTGCAACTGCTTCTGCATCTTGAACAGTTAAATTTTGTCTATTAAACATATTTGTGATTTGTTGTTTTACTGAATTAATTCTGTCCAAAAGAGTTTGTAATTTTGATTTTTGAGCATCATTCAATCTATCAGAGCTCATAAGACTTTGAATTTGAGATTCCAAATTTGTCAATCTTGCTGCATAACCAGACAATCTGATTTTAAGCCCATCACAAAGACCTGCTTGTTGAGCACCAACAATACCTGCTTGAGCTTGAATTTGTTGTAGAGGGTCACAACCTGTCAAATTTGTACCCAACATAAGAGGATTAGCCCAAAGAGAGCTACAAGGGTTTTTCATTGCCTGAGCCATATTGTAAGTGTACTCAGGATATCCATCAACATAAGATGAGAAATATGGTTGAGTAACACCATCAAATCTTGTTATATTTAATCTGTTTCCTAATCCGTTAATTGATGCGAAGTTCATCATATCTTTATCCCCTGTGTGAATTTTTTATTCCCCGTACTTATATAAAGAATTTTCGCTCACAAAAATTGCGTATAAAGGATATACGATTTTTATACAAATCGCCAAAAAGCCTATCAATCTAGGTTTTTACATAGTTTACATTACTTAATAATTCAACAATATCATCTTTTGTTATTGATGGATTAATCTCTTTTATGCTAACAATTGATGAAGTATCGACGGTTTCTTTAAAGATTTTTTCCAACAAACTTTTATTAAAATCATACAAAATCGAGCCGTGTTGAAGAATATAGCCTTCTTTACGGAATTGTGCCGAGCCTATAAGCTTGCGTCCATGCCAGCACAAATCTGCACCTGTTGAGACAAGCATGCAATAATCCTTATGACCTTGAACTTTTCTTGTTCCTCCAAAATCAAGCTCAATCCAAATTTGTTTAAACGCATCAATCAGAATTTGAGAGATTTCCTTGTACGACTCAACGACATTTTGACCGTTTCTTAAAGCTGTTACAGGGCAAACATAGCTATACGTAATTTCATCATCGTGTAAAAGAGCTCTACCACCTGTCAAACGGCGCACAATATCAATTCCGTTATCCGCCAAGAATTTTTCATCAACAAAATCAGATTTCTGGTTCCTTCCCAAAGAAACGCATGCCGGCTTCCAGCCATAGAGTCTAAAAACAGGTTCTTTTGTCTGGTTTTTAATCGCATTTTCAAGCAAGTTGCTGTCAATCTGCATATTTAGTTTTCCGGTGTTGATTGTGTATGGTTTAAACATGATTGATGGTAAGTGGAATAATGCGTGAAAAGTGAAAGGTGAAAAGTCCGTTACAGTTGCTACGCAACAAAATATATTTTCGAACGAAGTGAGCTATATGGACTTTTCACTTCTCACTTTTCACTCCCCTTCCTTTTCCCTTTCCTTCAAATCCTTCTCAAACTGTGCAAATGTCTCGTTTCCAACGAACTGTTCCAAGGCGGCACGCTTTGCGTAAAACTCAGAACGTGCTTTCATCTGATTGTCCAAAGCTGTTCTGTAATACGCATCTGTCGTCAAAATTACCTCTCGTGACATATTTTGTGACAAGTCGTAATTCTTTTTGCGCTCAGTCGTAATCTGTTCAATCATTTTCAACTTTTTGCGTGCGGTCATATAATTATAATACAAGTCAACCGTTCGCTGTTGTAAATCCTCGATTTTGCGCACAAGAATAATCATATCCGCATCAGTTACTTTTGTATATTTATAATTAAGTGCCTTTGTATCTTGCGACATAATTCCTAAAATATTCCCTCCAATCAAGGACCCCCCTGCCAAAATAGGATTTCCCATGCCGGCACCGACAAGAGTTGACATACTTGCAATTGTTGTTAAAACTTTTTTTACGGATTTTTCGTCAGGCTTATCCTCATCAGGGTTTGAAAGTTTATATAATGCAAAATTTATCGTATCACTTTGCGACGCTGCACCTTGCCATAAAACCGACAAGTCGCCAACCATATCTTCCTGATCAAGTTCCAAATCCGCCGCAACTTCTTTAGAAATCTGTTTTATGCTCAAATCCGCAAACGTCAAATCTGTTGCGTCAAACTGCTCTGCATCACGTTTTGCGTATTCTTGATGAACTTTATCCTCTGCTTTTGCCTCTGTATACTCTCTTTCAGGCTCTTCAGAAAGCCCTGTTCTATATGCAGGCGGCTTTGGCATTGTAACATCGCTCAACTCAATCGCAGACACCGGCAAAACCAAATTCAAAGCCAAGGCGATTACGAATAATTTCTTCATTTTCCCACCGCCTTTTCTCCAACCAATGTCGAATTATAATTGAATTGATACAAATTCAACTTATCCACAACCTTTTTCCCAGCAAGCCTTTGAAGCTCCAAGTGGTATTTTTTAGCGTTTTCCATATAATAAAACTCTTCAACCCTCATATTGTCATACAAAGCAGAAGAAATCGTAATTTCCATCAAATCCTCATCATCAAGGGCTTTGGCGTAATTTTTGTTGTAAAGTAAAAGTCTTTGACGAGTTTCTTTCAATTGAGATAGCGAACTTTTGTAATTGTAATACGCTGTAATAATCTTGTCTTGCAAGTTTTCTACAAGCCCAGCAAGCTCAATCAACTCAGTATCAGTCAAGGGAATTTCCGTCGGCATATTTTTGCGGTTAATCAAGTTTTGCGCAAGCCTTCCTGCTGCAAAAGCAGATGACTGCGTCAAATAATCCGCACCGATTAAAGACGGCGCAAAAGAAGCTCCCGCAACAACTGCAGAAAGAGTTTTTGCCATCAAAGAAGAGTGAATTCTACGTTGACTTTCAGGAGTCGAAAGTTTTTTTAAGGCAAATCCAATAACCTGATTGTTTTCAACCGTCCCCTTCCAAAGATTTTCAATATCTTCAAGGTCTTTGTCCTTTTGAAGCCTTACCAATTCCTGCAAAACCTGTTCATCATTCACCACAAGCGACTGTTTTTTGGAAATATCAGTTTTTGGCAATTCGATTTTGTGCGCCTCAACTCCGCCGAGCGAAACCTCGTCCGCAAGCACAGGTGCTCCCAAAAGAACTATTAATATCCCAACCAAATACTTTTTCATAACAACTTTATAGCACAAGAAAAATAATAAATCCAATGATTGATAAAGTCTACATCAAACGGACGTTATCCAACTCGAAAAAAAACTCTATTATAGAGTAGAAGGAAGGTTAAAATTGAGTTCTAATACAAAATTGTGTACGAACCCCGTACAAAACACGTTTTATAAAAAAGCAAACGCACTATGCCAAGAAAAATTGTACAAAGAAGCCGTCGCATGCTACTTAAACGCAATTCTTATCGACAGAAACAGCGCCGAAAGCTACTTTGGGCTTGGAATTTGCTATAAAAATTTAAAAAATTACGCAAAAGCCATAGAATGTCTTGACAGAGCAGGCGAAATCAAACCCGACAGCTACGAAACGTTCTTTGAACTCGGAGTTTGCCACCTTCTTGAAGAAAATATTTGCGGTGCGATAAAAAACTTTGTTCGTGCAATCCAAATTAACCCAGACAATCCAGATGCAATCTTGCAACTCGGACTTTCTCACGAATTGTGCGAAGAATACGATCTTGCCCTAATGATTTATCAAAAATTAATCGAAAATTCCCCTGAATTCATAAAGGCTTATGACCACAAATCCGCACTACTGATGAAACTCGAAAGATATCAAGAAGCCTCAACCGTGCTTTATCAGATGATTAAGATTAACCCAAATTACTACAAAGCTTTTGCAGGAATAGGTGTTTGCCTTGACAAACTAGGCAAAAAAGCTGAAGCACAAAGATTTTACAGAAGATTTTTGAACACACAACCGACTTCCTTCAACTCAGATTTTATCAAAAAAAGATTGACAAAAATCAAAACAAAAAAAGTTACAACCTCATACATGACTCTTTGCAAATAAAATTTAAGTATTCGTGAGAAATTTTCTTGTAGATAAAAAGTTTTCATGTTAGCATAAACCTTGTAAATTACAAACGAAAAAAGAGGTAAAAATATGCAAGCCCGCAGAGCAGCAAGAGAATTAGCGTTTATACTATTTTCTCAATTTGATAAAAAAATTACAAATTATTCAAAAGAAGATTTGCAAGATATTATTCTTAAATCAGTTAGAATTTTGACAAGCAGCGCAACAGATGAATTGAAAATCGCACTTGGCGCACTTGTTTCTATGAGAGATCAAATCGAAAATTACGAAGCTGATGCCGAAGAAAATTTGAAAAGACCTATCGGCGCCGCAAATATTCCTGTTCCAATTCCTATGACATCAGATATGACAGGCAGAATTAACGAAATGATTAATATTGCCGAAAAATCAATGTTAGCTTTGGAAATCGCAGAATTCACAACACTTGATTCTCAACACGATGTAAAAAATTACGCAATCCAAATCGCAGACTACTTCCAAAAAAATCACGAAGAAGTAGACGAAATTATCCAAAAATATGCGAAAAATTGGGATTTGGGACGTCTTGTAAAAATGGACAAAGACATTTTGCGTATCGCAATTGTAGAACTTTTGTACATCAAAGATGCTCCAATGAAAGTTGTTGTTGATGAAGCACTTGAACTTGCTAAAAAATACTCAACAGAAGATAGTGCCGCATTTATCAATGGTGTTTTGGCAAAAGTAATCGTTGATTATGGGGTATCTTAATATTAAGGCACTAAGTTCGTTACATGAAAAAATTATGTATAATTTCACCTATTTAATATATTATTAAAGCAATAACGAACGAAGTGAGCTAAAAGCCTTAGTGCCCTAGTAACTTAGTAACCTTCTTCCATCATCATCAACCAATTTTACACAAAAGGTCTAATATGTTCGGATTTTTTAAAGATAAATTTAATAACCTAAAAGAAACTGTTTCCAACACAGCCCAAGTGCTTGTTGGAAATGTTGTTAATACAGTCGGCGAGGAAGAAGAATTTTCTGAATTCGTGCTTGATGATATGGAGGACACTTTGATTTCGGCTGATTTGGGCGTAAATTATGCCGTTGAACTTGTCGACAAACTTCGAAATCAGTCCAAAATTAAACCTGCTGATGTTAAAAATTATCTTAAAAACGAATTTTTGAATGTATTAAAAGCCGCTGGTGACAACTCTCTTGCGTATAAAGAAAACGAGTTAAACATCTATTTTATAACAGGCGTAAACGGTGCCGGCAAAACCACGCTTATCGGCAAACTTGCATATAAATTCAAACAAGAAGGCAAACGAGTTTTGATTGCAGCTGGTGACACCTTCCGTGCTGCAGCAGAAGAACAGCTTGACATTTGGTCTAAACGTGCCGGAGCAGAAATTATTCGCCGTGACAAAGCAGATCCTGCATCAATCGTATTTGAAGCCATCGAAAAAGGTCAAAAGGAAAAATTTGACGTAATTTTGGTCGATACAGCAGGTAGACTCCAAAACAAGTTCAACCTTATGGAAGAGCTAAAAAAAATCAAATCCGTTATCGACAAAAAAGCGCCTGACGCCTTGCGTGAATGCATTTTGGTAATCGATGCCAACACAGGACAAAACGGCTTGCAACAGGCAAAAGTTTTCACAGAAGCCGTAAATGTCACATCTGTTGCCCTCACAAAGCTCGACGGTTCTGCAAAAGGCGCAATTGTGCTTGCGATTGCCAAGGAAATGAAATTACCTGTAAAACTCGTTGGTGTGGGCGAAAAAATGGAAGATTTAAAGGCGTTTAACTCAAAGGAATTTATTGAAGCTTTGTTTAATTAATAGACAAATATAGTGAGGGCTGGCAATTTGAGCGAATACAAAACATTAAAAACGACCAAAACAAAACTAGGAAATGAAATCAGATTAATCGGAAATTCCGATTTCCCCTCAAACCTGTCTGCATCACTTGTCATCGGCGTTTTTCATGGTGACGAACCACAAGGGAAATTCTTGATTGAAGAATATTTAAAAAAACAATCTTTAACCCCCACCTCGAAATCAGGGGTAAAAGACACAAACAACCTCTTATTTATCCCATGCCTAAACCCTGATGGTATGCAACTAGGGCAACGAACAAACGCCAATGGAGTTGATTTAAACCGAAATTTCCCAACAAAAAACTGGGGAAAAAATCTTGGCGACAACGCAACCTGTGATGATGAAAAATCGGCGTATTATGGCGGTATATCTGCCGGAAGCGAAATTGAAACACAGTTTCTAATAGATACTATTGAAGAATTTAAACCAAAAACAATACTTACACTCCATGCACCATACAAAGTTGTCAACTACGATGGTCCTGCAAAAGAGCTTGCAGAACGAATTTCAGCCATAATTAACTATCCTGTTGAAGCAAGTATTGGCTATCCGACCCCTGGAAGCTTTGGAACTTATGCCGGCGTAGAAAGGCAGATTTCGACAATAACCCTAGAGTTAGACGAAATCTGCCCTGTTCAAGACTTAATCAAGCCTGTACATGAAATTTTTGATGAACTTTTGTAAAAAATTTTTAATTTAACGCAATTTTGCCATGCAAAATTTTTTTATACTCATGTACACGAGAGTATAAAAAAAGGAGATATTACTATGGGTGTTGAACAAGTGAATGGTGCAAATCAACCAGTTAAAACAAGTGGCGTAAGCGTATCTGGAGAAAATGGACATAAACTGAGCAAACCAGAAGCACAATTAGCGAACTTACTTGCTAACTTGGACGGAAACAGAACTCTTTCTAGAAGCGATTTAGCTAAACTAAAAAAGATGCCTGTTAATGAGCAAATTAAATTTATTAATAATGCGCTAAAAGGCAGTGGCTACCAAGTTGCGAATGTGTACGACGGCGAATCCGGAGAAACAACTAAAGGTGTACATTGGACAAGTAATGGTTTGTTCATTAACTTCTCTAAAGGTGGCAAAACAATCAATGTAGACCAAATGGGTTATACTTCAGGGCAAAGTGGACACCTTGGCATTACATACAAAAAATAAAATTTTACTCTAAAACACCTCATTTTTGTTGTATAATATACGCAGAAATGAGGTGCTTTTATGAAATTACATAATTCTTATACAAACAAAGTTGAAGAGTTCACACCAATTGACGGAAACAAAGTCAAAATGTACGTTTGCGGGCCAACTGTTTATGACAACGCACACTTGGGTCACGCAAGATGTTACATTACTTGGGACGTTTTGTATAGGTATTTGAAATTCAAGGGCTATGACGTTACCTATTGCCGTAACGTAACTGACGTTGACGACAAAATTCTTAAAAAAGCAGAAAAAGAAGGGAAAACGCCAGAACAAGTTTCTCAATACTGGTACAAACAGTTTGAAAACTCAATGAAAGCACTTAACACTCTTAAACCAGACATAGAACCTTTCGCCACCAAGACTTTGGGCGAAATGATTTCTATCGTAAAAGTTTTAATCGCAAAAGGCTACGCCTATGAAGCTGACGGGGACGTATATTTCAGAGTAAAAAAATTTCCTAAATACGGCTATCTTTCAAAACAACCGATTGATCAGCTTGAAAGCGGTGCCAGGATTGAAGTTGGGGAACACAAAGAAGATCCGCTAGACTTTGCTCTTTGGAAAAAAGATGAAAAATTCGGCTACAAATCACCATGGGGCGTAGGTCGCCCAGGGTGGCACATCGAATGTTCCGCAATGAGCCGTAAATATCTAGGTAAAACAATCGATATTCACGCAGGTGGAGCAGATTTGATTTTCCCTCACCACGAAAACGAAATTGCTCAATCAGAATGCGCAAACGGTTGCAAGTTCGTGAACTACTGGCTACACAACGGTTTTGTAACTATTAACAAAGAAAAAATGTCAAAATCATTAGGCAACTTCCTAACAGTCGACGACTTATTGAAAAAATACGACGCAAACACAATCCGTTTCTTCATTTTGACAAACCATTACAGAATGCCTGTCGAATTCTCTGACGAAGCTCTTTCCTCAGCACAAGCAGGTGTAAAAAGAATGCTTAACGCAAAACGCACAAAAATCAATGAAAATTTAGATATTACTCAAACAGAAGAATACAAAGCGTTTGTGGAAGCAATGGACGATGATTTGAACACATCAAAAGCGCTTGCAGTTCTTTTTGATTTGACAAATAAAGCCAATAAAGATGACAAAAATGCATTCACAATCCTATTTAAACTCGCATCAGTACTTGGATTTACGTTTGACAAACCTCAATTGAGCGAAGATGAATTGAAAAACGCAATAAGCCATGTATCAGAAGTTTTAGGCAAAGAATTTGCGACAATGGAAGATTTAATTGCATACAGAAAAGAAGCTCGAGAAGCTAAAAACTGGGATATTGCAGACAAAATCAGAATTGCACTTGACGAATGTGGTGTTGTTTTGAAAGATACCAAAGACGGAACAACATACGAAGCAAAATAGGTGCTACGCAATAAAGCAGCTAAGCAACTATGAAGCTAGGCAGCTAAGCGTGAGATAGATGCCAAGAGGCAAAGAGGGAAAGTCTGTTACAGAATTGATTACGAAGTCGTCATTCTGAAAGCTTAGGTGCTACGCACGTAGTCCTCTGTGACAATATTCGTCCATACTTCAGTTTTTTAGTGATAAGCTCTTACGCACGTAGCCCTCTGCAACAATATTTATTCATACCTCATATATTGGTAAAGTATCTGAGCGAGTAACGAGCATTAATTTTTCTTGCTATTCAGAATCTATTGTCAATTTTAAACAGACTCCGGAGCGTAGTCCGGAGTGACTGTTACGTTACAGGTGTTTTTCGTGAGTAATAGTTACTCTCGACATTTTAAAAGTAGGGCGGGATACCTATCCCACCATCATAAAATTGAGATAATAATTCATATTGGCGGGGTGGGTACCCCGCCCTACTTTATTACGAAGTCGTCATTCTGAAAAGGCAGAAAATCAAGCGTCTAGCGTAGTTTTTTGACAATTACGATTAGTTGTTTTGCAAAAATTATCACTATTTTCAAACTTTGCGACAACAGGATATCTAATATTAGTTCACTGTCTAATTTTTTTCGGCAAATTTCTATGCAAAATTATAGACATGAATGATTTTGATTTTTATGATATTATAAACAAACCGGCTTATGCGCCTAGCAGAAAACTATTCAGACCTATGTGGTCTTCACTTTATATTTTAATGTTTATCTCATTTGGAATTTTTTATTTCGCCCCGCTGAGTCTAACCAAAATAGCTGCAATTCCACTGTTTTGTCTACAATTTATCTTGAATTTGTGTTGGACTCCGGTATTTTTCAGATACAGAAAAATCGGCGTAGCTTTTGCAATATGCGTAGTTCTTTTAGTCTCCGTAATTCTTATGACGATTTTGTTTTTTAAAATATCGACTTTGCTGGGGATTTTACAAATCCCATATATTCTATGGCTAACACTTGCAACAAAGCTCAATTGGGACGTTGTACGATTGAATTAAGCCCTCATAACTTATCGTATCTTGAACAACATACTTTCAAAGACTTCCGAACCATCTATTTGATGTGCATCAATGTCAAAATCTAGGTACAATTCCCAATCTCCGGTGTTCCCAATTATTCTAAACTCTTTATCTTCAAGCAGGAATTCGTTCATATCAACCTTATGCCTGTTTGGAGAAGAATAAATTTTCATATCCGGTTTGCCGATTTCTTCCGTAAGTTTTCGTGCATAACTAAATATCATATCCCGAATATCGTTGTTGTATTGATATTTAGTTTTCAATTCTATATTATCCAATATAAGTGCAGGTTTCCCATCAACCTCAGCCAAATAGCACATTGTATTTCCGACAAAATCATCTCCTGCCTTGACCTCAATTGCGGAAATCATTTTTGAAACAACGTACGCTGGCGCAGTCCAATCATTGCAACCCGTTCCGACAGCCGCACAACAACCGGAATGATTTCCCAAAAACAGTGAGTGCTCAACATTATTCATATCAGCTTTTTGAATGGTTATATTGATAGGTTTTGCTTTTTTATCACCAATCATAAGCGTTTTTTGAATATTTGAATGCGGATTTACTCTAACCCATTTTTTGTAATCAATTCCAAGTTTGCGGAATTGCTTTTGGGTATCTTTATTCATTGGCATTTCGTTAAAAATATCAATAGACTTTTCAAACCTGGAATGATTAAAACTTTTTACCATTAACAAAAAATCATTCCAAAAATCTGCACTTGAAGAAAAAATTGATTTCAAATATTTATTACCGATAAAGTTTATTTTTTTGCAAATTTTCCCCTCAGAATCCGTCAAAACATACTTATTCAATATTTTATCGAGTTTACGTTTACTATGCTTGTCATTTAATTTTATAGTATCCAAAACCCGCCTCAATAATGATTGAGAGCCATTTTGTAATTCTTGAAAAATATAGATTAAATCAAGTTTATCTTCCCAATTATTGAGAGATTTTTCAAGCATTTTGCAATTTTTAACAGTCAAAGAATTAATTCGCTTCATCAAATCCTTATTGTTGGGTGAAAAAGATTTTTTCAAAGTAGTAATTGCAGCTTGATTTTTCAAATATTCATCAGACTCAGCCGGATTTGTAAGTTTCAGCAACTCCTGAAACTCCGGCAACCCTTCATCTAAATCTGATATTATTTCAATATTTGCCCACACATTATCATACTTTTGAGAAAATGAATGTACAAAATCCTTTTGTCCCATGATTTTTAACGATTTTATAACAGCTTCCGGAGTGCTAAAAAACAGTTCATCAATATCTTTATCAGTTATTGGTATACTATTATATGAAAGTTGTTTACGTTTTTCTTGAGCAATTTTTTTGAGATTACGCAATTTTTCTGCATCATCAGGCATCATGTCAGATTTTATATATCTTTTCAAATAATCTTTTGGATAGCCTGATTCCAAAACAGGTTCAACTCTTTTCAAAAAGTTAAAAAATCCGTCTTGCGTCAACGCACTTTTTCCAATAAGTTCTAAATTAACCCCTTGTTGACGTAAAAATATTGATTTTTCCAAAATATCTTTATTATACCGCCCTAAAATATGTTGAAGATTTTTTGACATCAAAAGCATCAAATCCGTGTACACATCATTAGCAAATCCTGCATCATTTAATAGTTTACGTGCTTGTGAGCCAGTTAAAAGATTAGGGTCTTTATGAAACCAATTAAACAACCCTGTAAAACTCGGTTGTAATGATACTTGAGGAGAATTTGCGCGTTCTATCGGGCTAGAAATTTTGTTATGGTTTAAATTTATATTATGATTTTTAAATGTTACCGGCAAAACTTTCATACGGAAGTATAAAGGCACAGACATGAAAAATTTTGCTATACAGTTTTGTTGGGGTAGAAACCCCACCTACCGTCTAACTTATTAATTTCTGATGTTGGGCAAGTGCCCAACCTACAACTGTAACGGACTTATCGTCTTATCAACTTATAGTCCTATCGACTTTTTAATCTTAGCTGCTTAACCTACCAATTTACACAATTGAAAACAAATCGTCTTCCAACAATGAGCGCTGGAATTCTTCGCATTCATCCAGCATTTCTACCAAAATCGGATATTTCGCAGAGTGTAAAACTTTCGGCAAATCTGAAATTTCGCCAAAATCAACGACATAATAATCTTTGTTTTTCTCTTTAATTTTAATCAATCCAAGGTCATCAAAAATTGAGAATAACAGCTCAAAAACCTTGTAAGATTTTCCTAAAAAGCTTGCACAACGACGCAATTCAACCTTGCCATTATTATTGTGGCAAGCAAATTTCAACATCTTACAAACAGTATTCAAAAACTCTTCCTCGTCCATATATTTCAAATCATAGTTCATAAAATGGATTGCAAGCGGTGTTGTTTGGTTCAAAATTCTGTCAAAAGTTTCCTTATCTGCCGGATAATCGAACAGCATCAAAGCATCACAGGGTCTAAGACTGTCACGTGTAATCGTACGGGAATAAAGCGCATCAAACGGCTTCAACCTATCCAAAATCGGCTTACTCTCCGCAAAAATCAAAATATTTTGCTTCGACGATTTTACATAATCATTAACCTGTGGCAAAATATCTGTCTTTTTCCTGTGGTCATAAAGCTTCTGTTTCGGAAGATTTTCTTCCTCTTTCAAATACTCTGAATGCACATCGTCCAATATCAGTTGAACACTCGTGTTGCCATTATATTCATTAATTTGCGGATGAAAAGCAATGTCCAAAGGATCGCCTTGAACAAGTGAAATATCCCCGTCTTTCCAACGAATACAAGTTAATTCGGTACTTCCTCCGATACATTTCAGACGAAGATGATTTTTGTTTTCGCCCATCAACCTTTTTTCTTTAATTTTTAGATTTTTTATTGCAAAAATCGGGCTCGGATTGCTTTGTCCAAAAGGTTCCAGCTGAGAAATCTGTTCAACCAAATCAACTGTAACATCGTCCGGCTCTAGCAATAAATCAATATTTATAAACGGCTTCAAATCCTTGCCTTGCGACATTTCTTTTACTGTCTTGCAAAGTGCAGATTTGACCTGTTCAAAAGACGCTTTTTCTTCGCTAAACGCAAGCCCAGCCGCCATTGAGTGACCACCAAAACCGTCAAATAGTTCAGAATTCATTGAAATTGCGTCATAAAGATTAATTCCCTCAACACTTCTTGCAGAACATCTATATTGCTTAGTTTCAGTCGAATACGTCATCAAAAACGTTGGTTTGTAATACTTTTCAACAAGCATTGACGCAACAATTCCGATAATTCCAATGTGCCAGTCTTTGTTGAACAAAACTATCGCAGAATTTCGATTACCTTCTTTTTTCACCATCTCGTCAGCTTCTGCAAAAATATTTTGGCACAATTCTTGACGGATTTTGTTGAATTCATTAAGCGTTTGAATTGCCACCTGAATTTCCTGTTTGTTATCAGAAATCAAAACTTTTAGTGCAGAATCAACCGTATCAAGCCTTCCTGAGGCATTTATGCGAGGTGCAATTCCAAAAGCAATCTGTTCTGACGTGATCTGCCCCTTATATCCGGCACTATCCAAAAGTTGAGAAATCCCGTAATGTTTTCCGGCAGAAATCAATTCCAACCCTTTTGTAACAAGATAGCGATTTTCGCCAATAAGTGGAACCAAGTCGGCAACCGTACCAATTGCTACGTACGGCAAAATCTCCGAGATAAACTCCAATTTGCCATATTTTTCCAAAAGTGCATGAGCTGTTTTGAACGCAACCCCAACCCCTGCAAGAGAGGTCAAACTTTCAATCTGCTTTGCAGAGAGACTTTCGTCCAATGCATTCGGAGCTTTCGGGTTAATTATTCCCAAAGCTTTTGGTAAAACCTCCGGAGCCTCGTGGTGATCCGTAATAATCACATCAATTTTAAAACTGTTCAAAAAATTTACGGCATCAACGTCTGAAATTCCGCAGTCACAAGAGATTATGACTTTCGGCTTAACCTGTGTCATAATTTTTACAAGCGCCTTAGTATCAAATCCGTGACCTTCGGTTTCTCGGTTAGGGATAAAATAATTTACATCAGCACCCAAATACTTGAAAGTCCTATACAGCAAGGAAGTTGAAGTAACTCCGTCGGCATCAAAGTCACCATGGATAACGATTTTTTCACCCTCATCAATCGCTTTTGAAAGTCTTTCGACGACTTTTTCCATATCACAAAACGCTTTCGGGTGAATAATTTTCATCTCCAACGGGTGCAAAAACTCATAAATTTCTTCTTCAGTCTTAATCCCTCTTGAATGCAGAAGTCTTGTCACCAAAGATTTGTCTTTGCCGTCGTATTTATTAAAAATCCACTCTTTCATTTTCCTCTCCCATAGGCAAAATCGTTGCTTCAAAAGCTTGTGCCGTCTAAAAATATTGTAACATAAAAATTTCTTCAACAAGTTTTTTGTGCTAATATTTTGTTGAATTATGGAAAGCACAGTTAAAATCATAAAACCTCAAATAGACAAACTGGCAAGGGAATACGAAACGCCTGATTTTATAAAAGATGATCCGATTTTGTTTCCGCACAGATTTTCAGCAGACAAAAAAGATTGTGAAATCGCAGGTTTTATCGCCTCATTGATGGCTTATGGCAACAGAAAAGTTTTTATAAAAAAATTAAACGAGCTTTTTAGCATTGCACAAGATGAACCGCATAATTTTATCCAAAATTTTGAGCCAAAACTCTTGAAAGACTTCAATTACCGCTTTGGCACAACTGAGGATTTTGTGCAAATTTTTACCGTAATGCAAGAACTTTACCAAAAAGACGGCGGACTTGAAGAGCTTTTCCAATTCGCTTACGAAAATTCCAACTCATATTTTGCAGACGGCAAAAAATACATCAATTTTGAACCGATTACGGATTATTTTTATTCAAGATTTTCCCAAAATGCCGGTCAGGGCTGCTATTTTATGATTCCAAACCCTAGAAAAGGCGGTGCAATGAAGAGAATGTGCATGCTTTTAAGGTGGTTTATCAGAAAAAGCGATGTCGATTTAGGAATTTGGGATTTTATGTCGCCGTCAGAGCTTTTAATTCCGTTAGACACACATGTTGCAAGGCTTTCACGAGAAGTTGGAATTTTAACAAGAAAATCAAACGATTTTAAAGCTGTTTTAGAAATCACAGAAAACTTGCGAGAATTCGACGCAACTGACCCGATAAAATACGATTTTGCCCTCTTCGGTTACGGCGTGACACATAAAGGGTAAAAAGTAGCAAAATAGCTGCATCTTAAACTTCATTGTACGTTTTGAAATGCGTTTTACAAACTTCTTTCAAGCGGTCTTTGCCATACTTTCCAATGAACTCTGCCGCAACATTTTTAACCAAACCAGAACAGCCTTTTTGGAATTTTAGTCCATAAGTATTTTCCATCGCCTGCATTTTTTCAACAAAAGTTGCACGAGCCAAAACAGACGCTGCTGCAACCGCAATATCACTTTCAGCCTTGCACATCTGCTCCAAACGAATAGTTCTGCCGTTTTTCATCAAAGCAGATTCAATTAAACTTTCATCACCAAACTTGTCAGAAAGTGCGTATTCACAGCGATTTTTCTCCAAAATATTTTCAATAACCCTAGCATGGCCCCATGCCAGAAGCTTATTCAGGTTTTTGATATTTGCGTAAAGTTCGTTATATTTAGAATTTGAAATTGCAATAATCGAATGTGGCGCAGTTTTTTTAATTTCGCCAGCAAGCATCAACATTTTTTTATCAGAAAGCTTTTTACTGTCTTTAATCCCAAGTTCTTTGAAATATTCAGCAGCCTTTTCGTCCGCTAAAACCCCTGCAATTACCAAAGGGCCGAAGAAATCCCCCTTTCCTGATTCATCTGTCCCAATATGTGCAATAAATTCTGTCATTTTGTCCTTTCGATTGTTGTGGTGATGTTAGCAACACACCTCTTTTTCTATGTTTTGTAAGTTACTAGGATACTAAGGCTCTAGGGCACTAAGGTCGTTACAGCAAATAAAATATTGTCGTCATTCTGAAAAGACCAGAAAATCTAGCGAATAGTGTAGATTTTCGCCTTATTCAGAATCTATTACTAAATAAAACAGGCTCCGGCTCGTAGTCCGGAGTGACAGTTACACTTAGCTGCCTCGCGTCCTAGCCGCTTTTGTAACAAGCTTCGCCTCATGCCTCTTGGCATCTCCTACCTTACCCCTTCCGGCACTGCCATCGGAATAGGGATTGGAGCTGCAGTACTTTGTTGTTTTGGTGCTGCAGCCGGTTTTGGAGTCGCTGTTTGCGGTTTTGGTTGAGTTTGTTCATGCTCAATCTTTTTAACTGATTCCGGCAAAGTCGGCTCTGTTTCGTTCAAATTGATTTCTGCTTGCTCTTCAACTTTAGGTTTTGCAATAGAATCACCAATTACTCTATTCGGATTGATTGAGCCGAACGGAATTAATTCAACTTGTGGATAATTGAATTCAGCCTTGCCATAAGGTTCTGTCGCAACTCTCATAACGTCTTTCCAAATCAAAGCCGGAACACTTCCACCTTGAATAGACTTGTTCATTACAGAGTTGTCGTCATTTCCGACCCAAACACCAGTTACGATATTTGGAGTATATCCCATAAAGTAAGCATCTTTGTTATCGTCGGTTGTACCTGTCTTTCCGGCTGCAGGTTTGCCAATATTTGCAGCACGACCTGTACCGTTTGAGATAACCATTTTCATCATAGCAGTCATTTCAGCCGCAGTATTCATACTCAATTGATGAGTAATCTTTGTTTTTGGAGCCTTATAAACCACTTTTCCACGAGAAGTTTCAACTCTTTCAATTGCATAAGGTTGAACAACATAACCGCCGTTTGCAAAAGCACCATAAGCCCTTGTAAATTCAAACAATTTTACGCCATTTGAACCCAAAGCGATTGTGTAGTCGTATTCAAGCGGAGTTTCAATACCCAAAACTCTTGCAGTTTGGATTACGGAGCGAATTCCAACTTCTTTAATCAATCTTGCTGCACAGACATTTGAAGAGTACATCAACGCAGTGTAAACAGGTATTTTACCTCTGTATTTGCCTGCATAGTTTCTCGGTGACCACTGACCTATTGTCAAAGGTCTGTCCTCAATCATATCGTTTGGAGAAATTCCTTTTTCCATCGCTGCTGCATAAACAATAGGCTTAAATGATGATCCTGGAGGTCTTACAGCCTGAGTAACCCTGTCGTATTGGCTCTTTGTGTAATCTTTTCCGCCGGAATAAACAAGAATTTTTCCATCTATCGGACTATATGAGAACACTGCTGCCTGATTATTATCACCATTCAATCCCCAGCCACGCAAGTTACGCAAAATAGCCTCATTCGCAGCTTTTTGAGCCTTGTAATCTAAAGTGGTTACAACTTTATAACCGCCTTGTGAAATTTCTGTTTCGTCAAAGCCAAGTTTTTCCAACTCTTTCATTACATAATCACAGAAATATGGAGCCTTGTTCGTTGTGTAGAACTGCGGAACTTTTGCAAGGTGAACCTTTTCTTCCTTCGCCTTTTCGTATTCTTCAGTCGTAATATATCTCATTTTGTACATTCTTGTCAAAACCTGATTACGACGTTGAACCGCCAAATCCATATTATTGAACGGGTTATAAACAGATGGAGCCTGTGGCAAACCTGCAATTAGCGCAAGTTCTGCTAAGTCGCAATCTTTCAAATGTTTGTCAAAATAAATCTGTGCAGCACCTTCAACACCATAAGCACCTGCACCAAGATAAACGTTATTCATATACATTTCAAGGATTTGATCCTTGGAAATCGTTTTTTCAATTCTTGCAGCAATGAACAATTCCTTCAATTTTCTGTCAAAAGTTCTTTCATTGTTAAGGAATAAAACCCTTGCCAACTGTTGAGTAATCGTACTTGCGCCCTGAACTACATGACCTGCAAGAACGTTTTGAACCGTAGAACGTGCCAAACCTGTCAGGTCATAGCCGTGGTGACGATAAAAGTTCTTATCCTCTGTCGCAATTAGGGCTTTTTTTAGATTGTCAGGAATATCTTTCAAATCAATTTTTTCATACGTATAAGCCGTGAAAGTCTTAATGATTTCGCCGTCGCCTGAATAAATCTTAGTCACAATATTCGGCTTAAACTGTTCCAAATTGTTAATTGGCGGCAAAGATTGCAAATAAAGTTCCAAAGATGCAACACCTGCCAATGCGCACGCACAACCAAGCATAAACACGAATTTTACCGTAGAAAAAAATCCACCCTGCTTCTTTTTAGCATTCCTTGAAATATTCGCTTTTGCCATTTCTTTGGCTGTATAATCTCTTTTTACGTAATATTTTGACATGGATACTCCCTTTATTATTTGATAAGATTTTATTATAAAAGTAATTTATTAGCAAATATATGTAAATAATTCTAAGCGATTATGCTATTATGTAAATTATGTTCGACTTTTTATTTGTAATAATCAACGAAATCCGTTCATACTTTGTGCCTGAAAAAATCGATTACGAAATCACGGGCAAATGCAAAAAATGTGGGAAGTGCTGTAATTATATGTACAGTTACGACACATACACAGAAAAGGAATTCAAGATTATGCAGTTTCTGTTTCCTGCGTACAAAAGATTTTATATAAAAGGGAAAGACAAAGACGGGAACCTGATTTTTGCGTGTAAGCTTGTAACAAAAGACGGCCTATGTTCGGATTACAAACACAGGCTTCCAATGTGTAGAAAATATCCGGCAAAAAGAATTTCTTACCCGGGCAAACTCCATGAAGGGTGCGGTTATAAGGTTAATGTGAAAACCTTTAAGGATTATTTGAAATAAGGTTATCCAAGATATGTTTTCTATTTATCCCCCTCACCCGAATTCCTAAGCTCACTATCGTTCTCTAAGGAATTCTCCCTCTCCCACCTATGGGGGAGGGGTGACTAAGTAATCTTTAACAGTGATTACGAATACATCTTGAATGTTCTTTCAGTATTTTTCGAAATAACATTCATAACAGATTCATAATGCGTTTGCAATGCATTGTGTTCTGTATCAAGCTGTTTCAATGTTTGGTCAATCATTTTATCTTTAGCTTCTATTTGGTTCAATGTTTTTGTGTATTTTGCTTGTGCTTCAACTTGTTTCTGTTCATTTTCTGCACTTTGAATATCCAAAGAAGATTTATAGCTCAAAGTTTGCCAATCATGATGTCCAAGTTCCGGATAATCTTTTGATTGAGAACTTGAAAATACAAGCTGTTCAAGAATGACACTGCCTTCTTCCAACGCAAATTGAAACCAATCAGCATCTTTAAATTTTGCACCGGAAAGCTCTTTGTAATTTGCGTCATCATCTCCACCCATTCGGTAATATAAGTTTTTGTACCAGCTATATTTTGGATTATTTTCATCTAAAATTTCAGGTTCAATACCTGACAAAATGTCAAGTTCTGCTTTGTATTGTTCTGTATATAATTGAAAATTGTTGTAGAAATTGGTAATATCTTTTTTAAAATCATTGATTATTTTTTCTGCATTTGCATTATATTTTTGTTTTTCTGCCTCGTATTCTGTGTCTAACTCTAATTTTTTATTTTCCCATTCTGTATGAGCAGTCTGGAAGGCATTAACATCATTTATTTGTCTATAAATTCTGTAGTTTTCAACAACATCATTTGAAATTTTATCTTTTACATATTTCAAAAGTTCATCTCCACTACCATCGCTATAGTGGATAAGCGAATTATTTTTATACCCTAAGAATGAATCTTTATCTATAATATAAAAATCCTTGTTTTCATAATTGGCTTTTGCAATATCATATCTTTCTTTAATCATTGTATCATTCGGCTTACGATTTAACCAATCTGTAGCTTGTTCAAAGTATTCTTTATCATGCGTCAAATCCTCTTGAGTTTTTGGAATTTTTATACTATCTACCTCAGGTTGTCCACTCCAAGACATCATCTTATTCAATTGATCCAACTGATAATATGCGTCAATTACTGTTTGTTGAAGCTCTGTTAGTCCGCCGTCAGGTGCTTGTTCTGACCAAAAATCATCTCTGAAACTTTGTTTAGAAGCATGATTAATTGTTCTTAATCCTTGACCAGTAGTATCAATCAAATCCATAACTCCATTGCGACTACTAGTTCTAAAACTATGTCCATCACTTGTTGTGTATGTTGTTGAAGCGTTCAAAAACATACCAAGACATTCTTTATTAAATCTTTCTTTGAAAGTTCCTGTTGCAACATCAAAATAGTTTCCAAAAACATTTGTAAATTTGGCATTATAATATCTGTTAGGATCCGGCATTTGATAATCTTCTTGTCTAGGTTCTGGGCCATAAGTCGGTTTGACAGGTTTTTGCATAGCATCTGGAACTTCCGGAATATTAGATACGAAATTAATCAAAGTTGAATAAAAATCATTTTCATCTGAAATTTTATCAGGGCTCAAATTAGCATCACTGAAATCCTTAAATGTCTTACGAATTTCATTGTATTTGTCAGTAGAGATATTATATATTCCATTTTCATCATACTGGCTAGCTCCAGAAGGTTTAAAGGGAATTATTGCGAATGTATCATCATCTTTTTTTGTAATTATAGAATTTAAAATTGATTGCAGACTACCCCCCCCCCGACGGCATCTCCAACAACTTTGTTATATTTATCATAGATATCATCAGCATTGAAAAGCTGAGAGTAATTTTTGCCATAAATTAGATTCAACTGCTCTTCATAAGCTTTATTCGGGGTTTTGCTCATATAGTTCAAAATAAAGCTTTCTAAATCAACACTATTTTCAAAATTTGCTTTATCCTTTGAATTTACAAGGACTTGTCCTGCCGCATTTGAAATCACATATTGATTTTTGAAATCACCGAAAGCTGTCAAATTAGCCGCAGTTAACCTATCTCTATCCAAAGTTCCATTTTCATTATATTCGTTATAATAAAGACTTTGAGCACTTAGAGCGTTATTAAACTCAAGTCCTGCAAGTTTACTTGCTTTTGCCAAGTCCAATTTAGTATTAGTAAGCATTTGGGAATGCAACTCGTTATCTGACAAACGAGTTGTAATAGTCAATAATCTAGCTTGTGATGCTGCCATGCCCATATTGATAATTCCCTTTCTACATAAAATATCGGCTATATCAAAGATTTTCTGTAACAAAATAGCTGAAAACTTAATAAAATTTTACAAATAAAAGATTTACCAATTTGCAAAATAACTAAAACGGAATTGACGCTCCGGAATTGGTTCAGAGCTTTATGTTATTTAGTAATAGATTCTGAATAGCAAGAAAAATTATTTTTCACTAATCGCAAATACTTCTCACCAAAATATGAGGTAGGAACCAACATTGTCACAGGGGGGAAGCGGACAAAAACTTCCCACCAAAATCTGAGCTATGAATGAATGTTGTTACAGGGGGCTACGTGCGTAGCACCGTTCGCAAAAAAAGAGCCTCTTTAAAAGGAGGCTCATTGGAATTAAGAATAGCTGGAAGTATGAAAAAGATTTAATAATTATATTAAACGAGAATTCTTCCTAATTGCCAATTAGACTTGTGGATAAATTCATATTAGTCAGTTAGGGAATTTGTTGACTTTCCCAAGGAATTCGTTATAAAAAAAGTATGACAATTTTGGAGTTTTTTAAACTGAATAAAACCTGTGAACATTCAAGAGTTCGTCCAGATGTTGATTTTGCCTACTGCCCAGATTGTGGTGAATTGATTGAAAACCAATGGTATTTGGTACGTTGCGCCTGCTGCGGCGTAAAGTTGAAAGGAGTTATTAAAAACAAACAAATCGTGCCGGAGCGACATTTTTGTCACAATTGCGGTGGACGAGAATTCGTTGTTGAACGAATTAACAAAATTAATTTTATCGACATAAGTTATGCGGTACTTGTGAAAACCATTGTGCAAAACGGCAGAACATCAGACTACACACAAAGTTGGGTAGATACAGATTTTGAGAAAAATAATTATTCAAAAAAATTACTGGAAATGAAATTTTCATAAAAGAAAGCGAATTGTAATTTTTATGATAGCGGGATAGGTATCCCGCCCTACTTTACTAAATCGTAATTGTCACTCCGGACTACGATCCGGAGTCTATTTTAATTTAGTAATAGATTCTGAATAGCAAGAAAATTTATTTTTCACTAACCGTTCAAAATAATTTTCTAAGCTTTCATAATGACGATAATATTTTATTTGCTGTAACGAACTTAT
>ERZ1034925.190-NODE-190-length-33078-cov-8.442752_pt1 | contig 33078 bp, 53 predicted proteins | sample MGYA00520687_ERZ1034925 | MGnify/ENA primary metagenome ERZ1034925 (study PRJEB33766, sample SAMN09781758) | gut metagenome | biome: gut microbiome | host: Homo sapiens | place: Madagascar | study: EMG produced TPA metagenomics assembly of the PRJNA485056 data set... | reverse complement strand
CCATTTCTTAACTCCTTCCTGCTGTTCCCTTGCTACAATTATATTATATACTTATATAAGTATATTGTCAAGTAAAAAGCTAAATTTTATATATAATATTAGAATTTTTCCATCAAATTAGATAGGTTTATATGATGTATAGGAAATTGTACATTTACCCCATACAATTACATTGTCATCATCGAATGAATCGTTATCATTTTTAAAATCATTATCATCGTCGTCATCATCATAGTCATAATCATCTTTGATGGATGAAGAATGAAATTTTACCGTGATATCAGAAACTGGATATGTAAATAGTATCTTCTTCACATGAGTACAATGACTCTTTGGAACATATCCAACACGTTCATCGTTTACATAAACACCGATAGCATTTGGATCATGCGGATTTTGGGGATCAGGAATTAGTGTGGCGTGTTTCGGTCGAAATGCATACTGATATTTTAAAATAGTATCCTGAACAAAGCTTGTACCGGCAAGCTTGAAAGTAAAGGTTTCTGGTACAGCAATAACTCCTGGTTTTAATGGAGGGTATGCATGATTATGTGGTTGCATTTCTGAAGAGGATGGCTTGCGCAACTTTAATATTTTTGAATAGTATATATAAAAAAGAATAGCGATAATAGCAAGAATTAAAGTTATCAAGCCCCAAATGGATATACCTTTTGATAGCGATATAAAAGATATAGCACCCAGTACGCCAAAAACAACTATTGAAATTTTTTGGCGGAGTAACAATGTGGATACAAGATAAGTCTTTCCTTTGTAGTTAATAGAATCGTTCATGATCTATTCCCCCTTTTTTCTCTTAGTATAAAATAACCTGCCATACTCCGGGGCATAATAGCCACCAGGAGGTGTATATATGGTTGTATTGACCTGGCAGGCAAGATCAAACAAGAACATAACGCTTATCAAGCTTGCGGAGCTAACCGGCATCAGTAAGAGTGCGCTTAACAATATCGAAAACGAAAAGGTATCGCCAACCCTTGTTGAACTGGAAGCTATAGCAAAAGCGTTAGATACAAGGATAACAGATCTTTTCGATAGTGAATATAAGTAAATTTCCATAATTATGGAAAAATCGTAAAAGGATAACAATGCCAATCCTTATCGGCGTATAATGTCGAATGAAGGAGGGATTGAAATGGACTACCGAAAAGAGATCATCGTCTTGATAGAAGAGGTACAGTCAGAAAAACATCTGAAGTACATATATGATCTAATCAAGACACTGTTAGATGAAACCATCTGACCATGAACCGGGCAGGGTAAAACCTGTTCGGTTTATTTTTTTTCACCCATATCAGCAAGCTCCTTTGCCTTGCGTTCCAGATATTCCCATTCATCAACAGATAAATTTGACAACATTGATATAAATCTATTTTTGAAAGAATCGCTTTCTTCGCTTAACAGCTCTTTAGTGAGTCTTGCAATATCGGCATTACGATTTGATTGCAAAAACATTTCACCATTTCCGTTACGGAGCCATTCTTCATTAACATTAAACTCTCTGCATATAAGAGATACAACGGCTGCACTCGGAGTGCTTGCATTAATTTCATATTTAGCAATAGTGTTTCTTTTACTGCCTATCTTATCTGCAAATTCTTGCTGCGTAAGTCCTAATGTTTTTCTTAACATTTTTAAACGTTCATGCATTGTGTATCACCTCTCTTTCTTGATTATGAGAATACATCCTATTGTTTTGTTTGTCAATATAAAAATGTGAAATAGTCAACAAAAAGTGAAAATAGAACAAAATAAATGTTGACAAATGTCCATTATGGAATTATAGTTGTTCTATCATCAACAAGGAAATGGCGTAAAAGCAACATAAAACACCGACACGGAAAGGAGAAAAGCAATGATAAAGAAGATAAAGGAAAAATTTAGAGAACCGTTCTTTGTAGAAGACCTACTGATAGATTATGTAAGACCTGCAGTGCTGGGGCTGATCGGAGCGGCAATCGGAATTGCTATATCGTATGTAGCAGGATGGCTGTAGCGATTAGCAAATACGCCGAGAAAGGAGCGTGAATATAACATATGAATTTTTTAGGTGCAGTAGCTGGCTGGGCTGCTGGAGCTTGTATCGGAGATCTTCTGATCAAGAAGAAAGATGAACGTGCAGAGAAGACAAATGCATTGAAAAAGCATGAGGAGAACTGCATGAGATTAGCACAGGAAGCACTCAGACATGTAAGAGATGCAAAAGAGTTGAAGAACAACAAGACATTTGGAGATCTTGCAAGTTTCTTGTGCTGGCATGATGAAGAGGTAAAGGCAGTTACGATACTGCGATGCCTGCAGGTGGTTGGATATGAGCATGAAATCATACAGGAGATTGAAAGAGAGATGAAAGATCTCTACTAAAAAGAAAGAGGTGAAAAGATATGTCAGAAAAGGAAAAGAAGATTATTGAAACATTTTCAAATGTTATGCCAAAGCTTTCCGAAAAGGATAAGAGCTACTTATTAGGCTTAGGAGAGGGCATGGCGATCAAGACAGCAGACGAGGAAAAGAAAAAAGAAGAAACAGCATAGGAGGGATAGCATGAAAAGATTACAGAGTGCAAGACAGACGACAGTTACAGAAGTAAGGATGCTGGCAGCAGATCCGTACATCACTAAGAGATACATAGCAGATCGATATCATGTGTCTGTCCGGACGGTGTGCAACTGGATAGCAGAGCTTGACCAGTACGTCCAGAACGGACGCTACAGCGACTATACGATCCTTGACGGATGCGGAGTAGTTTATATCAACTATCTCGCATTTATCGACTATCTGAAGTATAGAGACAAGCTGAGAGCAAAGAAGACGGTGCCACCGTTTGATCCTTCCCGGATCGCAAAATATATCGGATGGGGAACTATGACACCGGAGATTCAGTAGAAAGGGGCGGGATATGAACATGGATACAAAGATCATAAAAGCTATATGCATTTTAATCATGGCATTTGGAGCAATCGGACCGTGGATCGGCATAGCTCTGTACGGAATCTTAAAGATCTCGTATGGAATGATGCTCGCGGTGATCATGATATCTGTCATAGTAACCTTTTTGACAGGTGAGATATACGACCAGATGACCATGATTGAAAAAGCAAGAAAGTAGGATAAGCCGTGTTACAAAAAGAGCAAATAAAAAAGCGGCAGTGCTGGCTGCCGCTCAGTGGTACATTCTCGCTCTTGGGGGAACAAAGAATATACAAAAAATTTGACCTCATCAGTGTATCAGATATGCCATGAAATGTCAAGAAAATAGAGCTGTTCCGGCTCTTTTGTAACACTCTAAATCATATTAATAGTAGAGACATAAGGGAGTGTGAGAATGCCGTATACAGAAAATACCTGGACGTTCCGAAGGAGCATTGAACACGAGTTTGGATTCTCTGGAAACAATGGAGCGAAAGGAGAGAAACGAAGAAAGAAACATAAGCCGACACCGGAACAGGTAAAGAGGCAGAATCAGATCAATAAAGAGAACCGGATGCGAAGATTGATCAAAGCGAATTTTGATGTAGACGACTACTGGTGCACCTTGAAGTATCAGGCTGGAAGCCGACCGGGAATTGATCGGGTAAAAAAAGATTTTAAGAATTTCACAAAGAAAATGCAGTACGCATACAAAAAATGCAATCAGGAATACAAGTATATCTACCGGATGGAGGTAGGAAAGAGAGGCGGTGTTCATATTCATATCATCATAAATCGTATCCGGGATGGTCCTGCAACGGACAAGCTGATCCGGGATAAATGGGTCACTCATAAAGTCAACTACCAGCAGCTTGATATTAACGAAGACTACGACGCACTCGCCAAGTACATAGTGAAAGAGTATGAAGACGATGCACAGCTATCGTTATTTGATATACCAGATCGTAAAAAACTGGTACGTTACGATGGAAGTAGGAACCTGATAAGACCGAAGCCGGTAAAGAAGATATTCAAACGACGCACGATGCGGAAGATCTTAGAAGAAGGACCAAAGCCGACAAAAGGATTCTATATCGACACGGATAGCATAAAACAGGGAGTAAATCCGTACACCGGACGAAGCTTCTTGAAGTATACAGAAATTAAGATAAGGGGGAAGCTAGATGAGACATGTCAACATATATACCGAAGTTGAATCAAAGGGTATGCGGCAGCAGGATATGTGGATGTGCTGGCTCATTGAAGTGGTAACCCGGACAGGAAAAAAGACCTGTCAAGGAATGCGAAAGATCAAGGATGCGACACACTCAGGCGCACAGCTTGCTGCACTGAATGAAGCCTTGTCGCATATGGTTGAAAAGTGCGACATCGACATATATCTGACGGATGTATTTGTAGAAACCGCATTTAAGCAAAATTGGATAGAGAAGTGGGAAAAGAATAACTGGATATCTGCAAGAGGTACGGAGATCAAGCATACAGCCGAGTGGGAACAGCTAAAAGAATTGCTGTCTGGCCACGATGTGCGGATGCACTTCACATGTATGCATGAGTATTCGAACTGGATGCAGACACAGATCCGCATGGAGATTAAGAAGGAGGAAGAAAATGTATAAAGAATTTGACTCAGTAGAAGCCTTGAACAAAGAAGCGGAGGAGCTTTTAAAGGCTGGAAATGAAAAAGAGATCATAAACCTTGCAATAAATCAGGGTATTGATGAAGACGAAGCCAGGGACTATATAGACGGAATCGTGGATACATTTGCAACTGCCAATATGGCTGCTATGGGAAAACTTAGCATAAAGGAAAGGGAACTGAAGATCGAGGGCATCTTAAAGGACTGGATGAACACGATCCGCCGTGTAGTGCTGGAAGATAGGGACATTGCAGAAAAGGTATATAGAAAAAGTGTAGAAGGATGCCTGGCAGAGATGCTTGCTTATTCATTTGAGAACAAGGTCAAGGTACCGGATGCGATCGCAAGTGTTACGACAGTAACGATAAATGGAAAAAAAGAGAAGATGCGTACGCCGGTGTACATGGGTGTACCAAATTCTACAGATGCACGCCAGATCGTACAGAAATACTACAGGAGGGCATAGTCATGTATGCATACAAAGGGTTTCACAAAAACCTTACCTGCACGATGGGTAAGGGTACTTATCAGTACGAAGTAAATAAGTGGTATGAGGAGAAAGAAGCGAACTGTGTAAAAAATGGATTCCATTGCTGTGAAAATCCGCTTGACTGTCTTACATACTATCCGCTTAACGGAGATAACCGGTTCTTCCTTGTAGAAGCTGCAGGAGACATCAACGAATCCGGAACGGACAAGATCAGTTGTACAAGAATCCGGCTGTTAAAAGAATTAACACCGGTCGACATAGCGGTTCATGCAGCAAGATACATGTTCCGGCATCCGGCGAGGGAATGGCATCACGATGTATGCAAAGATTATGGATTTGCAAGACTGACACCGTTTGTGATCGTCAGAGGGAAGAATCCGGCGGCAGCAGGTACAAAAGGCAGCAGCCTTGTACTGTTGAAGGAATATGCACATACAAGGGGCATACAGGCTATGAATGTGATCACTGTCGATGGGGAGAAATATAAAGCCGCTGCGACATACAACATAGATGGGCGGGTGGTTGATCGTGAATAAGAAAGAATTAAGAGCACTCCGAACATTGAAAGCCACAAAGGAAATGATGGAGAAGGCAAGAGAGGTAAAGACGGCCGACAGATATGCTTATGAGCGATATGAGACATCCATCTTCTTGCGAGCACAGCATCTGAACGGATATCTGAAGATTGCGGTATTTGATACAAAATGGATGAAAAACGATATAAACACACCGGTATATGAGATATTTATCAATGTATCCGGGGATGGTGATTACATTACCAGACAGCTCGACACAAATTACAAAGAGCTTCGATGGTCAAAAGAAAAACTTGAAAACCTGCCGGTAGTAACTTTGAACGGAAAAAAAGAAGATTATACACATATAGCCGGATGGTATAGCGCAGATAGATGGATGGATAAGAACCAGGCACAGTATATCAAGAAGACATTAAAGACAAATCATTCGGGATATGAAGCTATCCGGGAATACCAGGACCGTATCAGCCGGGAGAAGATCTTAGCACAAAGAAAGAAAGAAACAGATCCGTGGGATGCAGATATGGCACTGGTGCCTGCAGAACCGAAAGGATTTCGCACATGGGCAGATAAGAACGTGCTGGAACACTTTATATTCTATCACTACGACAAGAAAAGAATCGAACAGGGATACTGCTCATGCTGCAAACAGTATGTGAAGTTGACGGAAAAACCGACACACAACAAAAAATCTACCTGTCCGAAGTGTAAGCATCCGATCACTTATAAATCAGACGGCAAGGTCAAAAGGCTGGTGACAAAAGAAGAACGTGCTGTAGTCATTCAGAACATCAAAGATGGCATTGTGATCCGGCACTTTGAATTGAATCGAATCTATAATGCAGCATGGTGCAGCACAGTAACAATCCAGACGCCGAAATTAAGTGTAAGAGAAAGTGAAAGAACGCTGATAAGAGGTGACAAATGGAACAGATACTACTACACAGTATATAAAAACGATACATTGAGATGGTGTGAGTCATACATTTATAGCTATATGTGGACATCAGCAGCAAAGGTATATCCGAACAATCTGAGATATGTTGATTTTGGAAATTCAGTTGTGCAGGAAGCAATCAAAAGAAATGACAAGATAAATGTTGAAAGATGGATGCGGAATGAAAACCTGACAGTTGAACAGTGCATGAAGATAGGGCTTTACAGAATAGCGAACAGCATAGTCGAGGGAAATCACATAATCGATGATCGATACACAGAGCTTACAAAGGCACTACAGATTGATAAGGCTCGTTTGAAAAGGCTACATGCAGTTGATTCACCAGAGTATCTCATATGGCTTCAGGATGAAAAAAAGGATAACACAATCTATCCGGACGAAGTGATGATTGATATGGCCAAACAAAAGATATCAAAAGGAGATCTGACAACTGCAAGTATGCTTACAAATATGTCGGTTGTGAAAGCCTACAACTATCTGGTGAAGCAGACGGCAGCAGACAGTACGATCAAGCAGACACTGAACACATATGCCGATTACATAAACATGGCGAAAAGGGCAGGATATAATACGGATGCAGAACAGATCTACAAGCCGAAAGACCTTAAAGCGGCACACAGTGATGTGATCGATTTCTTACAGAAAGATGGTTGGAAGAAGCAGGCAAAAACGACCAGAAAGAAATTCCCGAAAGTGGATAAGGTATGCAAGACGCTAAAAAAATATGAGTATGAGAATGGCAAGTATAAGATCGTAGCACCGACCGGAATAGAGGACATCATAAGAGAGGGAACATTGCTCCATCACTGTATCCATACCTGCGATTTCTACTACGACAGAATTCAGACAAAAGAGTCTTTCCTGATGTTTCTTCGAAAACAGTCAGATCCGAAGAAACCTTGGTACACATTAGAGGTTGAGCCAAATGGCAACATCCGGCAGAAACGGACGACAGGTGACAACCAGGGACCTGATCTTACGGCAGCAGTTCCATTCTTGAAGAAATGGCAGAAATGGCTTCAGAAGATCTTGTCAGACGAGGACAAGAAGCTGGCGAAGGAGTCAGAGAAAAAGCGAAAAGAAAACTATAAAAAGATCCGTGAGGAACATAAGACCGTATGGCATGGTAAATGTGCCGGAAAGCTTCTTGCAGATGTACTGGAAGCGGACTTTCTAGGATTAGAGGAGGATATAACGAATGAATCAGCCTGATATAACGATAAACAGTTATGAAGAATATAAGCATGAGGTAGATAGTGAGCTGCAGCGTTCAGCAGAGAGCTTCGTGCGGATCGGCTATCTGCTGAAGATAGCAAGGGATACAGACATATTGAAAGGTTCACCGTATGCGAATGTGGTTGAGTTTGCAAAAGGTGAATACGGAATCGATAAGACAGTAGTAAGCAAGTGGATACATATCAATGACCGGTTCTCCGAGGGCGGTTACTCAAATGTACTCAAAGAGCAGTATAGAGGATATGGATATGCGAAGCTTGCGATCATGTTACAGCTTCCGGACACGGTGAATGAAGATCTGTCGCCGGCATACTCAAAAGCAGAGATACAGGCAATCAAGGACGAAGTAGACGAAGAAAAGAAGATCAGCGACATGGAAGTGTATCTGGAAGGTGAGAAACATGAAGATCTGAAGAACAATCTGGAAAAGGTAATACATCAGTTGCTGGAAGAAGATACGTCCTTGTATGAACAGCTCTATCGGGCGGCAAACAAGGACGAGGACATCATAGAGATACTTGCACCGACCGGAGAGAACTATATATCGGTCAGAGTGCAGGGGCTTGGTCGCTTTGGTCTGATCATAACAAAAGGACAGGCTACCGTGAGCCTTGTTAATATCCGCTCCGGAGAGAAAGAGGAATATATCACAGATGAGCTTGTAGCCTATATCAAGACCTACATGGTTGGAAAGACGGTGCAGGAAGCATACGAGAATGTATATAACAAGATGTTTTCATCGAACCAGAGCACGGAAAAGGTCGGCAAGGTGCAGAAAGCAGCAGTCGAACCGAAGCCGGTAAAGAAGCAGGAGCCTGTAAAGAAACCGGAATACAAGGAAACAACAGATACAGAAGCCTTATCAGAGCCGGTCAAGGATCAGACGGAAAAAACATCAAATCTGGCTGAAACTACACCGGTACCGGAAGAAAAAGAGAATGAAAAGACAGAAATACAGCCGGAAAGTATCAAACAGGAAGAAAAACAGGAGATTGAACCGGGAAAAACGGCATCTGAAATCCCGCAAAATACTGTTGACAACAATATCCGGCAGGCTTTTGAAAACGAAAAAACAGAAGTTGCACCGGTGCAACAAAATCTGACGGATAGACAGATCGCAGGATATAAAAGCGGTGTATCGAACACGATTAACCAAATAAGCTACACATGGAATGAACAGAAATTTGATGACAGACCGGAATATAAAAGACTGATTGAGCTTGCGTCCGATTTGAAGTGGAGATTAGAACAACTGGAGGCAGCAGAGTATGGCAAGTAAGCAGACAAAAGCAAAAGAGTTCTCCCCAAAGGTAAGAAAGCGAATCAAGGAACGTGACCAAATCTGTATATTCTGCAAGATGGGATACCATACCGAAAAGGTAACAGCCTTTTCCCAGCAGATGACATCAATCATGCATTACATTCCACGTTCCGCCGGCGGATTAGGAATCGAAGAGAACGGCGCACTGGGGTGTCTCACACATCACGATATGATGGACAACGGTTTTCAGGGCAGGCGCAATGAGATGCTTGCCCTGTATAAAGAATACATGCAGGGTATATATCCGGCTTGGAATGAAGATAATCTGGTATACAAGAAATGGAGGTAAGCAATGAAGATATACATAAGCGGACCGGTACGAGGAAAGGTCGATTATGCAGAGGATTTCTTTGAATCCGAGAAGATGTTAAAAGGAGAAGGACATGAGGTTGTAAATCCAATCAGACTTATGGATATGTTGCCAAAGAGCCTGACGGATGAAGAATTTCTTGAACTTGATATGATGCTGTTAAAACACTGCGACACTATATATCTCTTGCCGGGATGGAGAGACAGCCGTGGGTGTAACCGGGAATATGGATATGCGCTGGCAGCAGGCATGACGGTTATAGATGTAGAACAGGAGGTCAAAGATGAATAAGGCAAATTTACTTGGACGTTTAACGAGAGATCCAGAGATTAGATATTCACAGGGAAATGATCAGATGGCGATCGCCAGATACACACTTGCTGTAGATCGGAGATTCAAGAGAGATGGAGAACAGACGGCAGATTTTATAAGCTGTGTCGCATTTGGCAAGGCAGCAGAGTTCGCCGAGAAGTATCTGAAGAAGGGAACAAAGATTGCAGTCACAGGAAGAATCCAGACAGGCTCTTACACGAATAGAGACGGTCAGAAAGTATATACGACGGATGTTGTCATCGAAGAACAGGAGTTTGCAGAGAGCAAGGCAGCAGCTTCAGGAGAGGGCGAACAGCCAGCATCCTGTGACCCACAGGGATTTATGAGTATTCCTGATGGTATAGAGGATGACTTACCATTCAAGTAGGAGGTGCGACATGTCAGAATTTGAAGTAGAGGTAAAGATGAACATGCTATGTAAGCCGGGCAGAATCATACAGATACGGACAAAAGAAATAACAGGCGGCCGGAATTTCATCATACGATGGAAGAAGTGGACAGTGATAAAAAGATACAAGCATCATGTACTGATGAGCTGTAGAGGATATCGTGAGAGCTTCACGAATACGGATATCAAAGAGATGATCCGAAAGGAAGATATAAGGTAAAGGAGGAAAGAATGAAATTATTTAAAACAGTAGATGATAAATTAGCAAAAATTGGATTTATTAAAGTAAAAGAAGATCAGTATGGAGTAAGGTATAAAAGAAAAGATGATAAGTATGGTTTTGTCCAGACAGTAGCTATCTGTCATAAGGGTTCTGGGAGACACATTCTACAATCTTACGATGCCGAACTGATGGATCAGAAAAATATTGGCAATACTTGCGTTGGTTTGACCGGATATGAGATGAAGCTATTCGTTAAAAAAATGAAACAGATTAGATTATATGGCAAATAAATCATTTGTTTCGAATGGATCTTAGGAGGTAGATGGACGGAATGGAAATGACGATAGAAGAAAAGGCACAAAGGATCAAGGACCATTGTTTAAGCATAGAATCGGGATGCGACGGATGCAAACTGCAGGGAGCATTACAGAAAACGTGCTACGAACGATGGGATATATATCCGGAGGAAATTGAAAGAAATTATCGAATTTTGTTCGGAGAAGGAAAAAATGATAATGTAAATCACCCTGCACACTATCAGGGAAAGAACGAATGCATTGATGTGATGATAGCAATGTTCGGAGTGGAAGCCGTTAAACATTTCTGCATGTGCAATGCATATAAGTATCGTTTCCGCGCAGGGATGAAGAACGGAGCGGAAGATATAGAAAAAGCGGAATGGTACGAAAGCAAATTAATAGAATTAGGAGGTGTAGACGATGGGAAGAATAATTGATGTAGACGCCCTGATTAATTACTTAGGATTTAAAGATACACAGGAGGAACGAGAGAACAATTACGCGCAGGACATAACGCTTGAAGAAATAGATGGAATAGAAACGGTAAATGTAGCGGAAATGGAAGAAGTTAAAAAGCTGATAGCAGACGCACGGATAAAGGCTATAGATGATTTTTACAGCGCAATGCAGGCAGACTATAGCATGAAAGGATTGCGAATGAAAAGAAGGAAGATATTAAAAAAGGCAGCAGGCGTAAAAGAATGGTTAAAAGAAAAGTATTTGAAAGGAGAAAGAACATGAAAATAGCGACAGATATAGCCTGCATCGTTGCGTTACTGTTGATTCCGGATTTTCTGCTTGAAAAGTTAGGAATATATAAATCTATGAAGGAGATAACGAAGAAAAGGCGGGAGGTATAAGATAATGCGTTTAATAAGTCAAAAAAATATAGGATACATAGACATCGAATATGGGAAAAGCACTATATTGCTAAAAAAAGAAGGATGCTGGATGATCCTTGCACACACGGAAGACGATAGACACATAGCAATGGCGGCGTATGATTCGGAAGACAAGGCAAGAAAAGTATTGGATGATATGCAAAAATTGTATGGAACATATATAAAATGCGAAGGTGGAGCTGGCATAATGGTAGGTAGCGGATATCAACAGGCGTTCTGCTTCGAACCACCAAAGACATTTGAATTTCCGGAAAATGACAAAGTGGAGGTATAAAGATATGTTTTTAAAGACAAAAGTTGTAAATACGCTGATAAAAGAAGCATTCAGAAACGGCCTTGTAATAGCATCTACGGAAGGAATCATACATCTGGAAGGAAGATACTGGATGATTGATATAGACAAATGGTTTCTGCCGAAGGAAATCAAGGCGAAGCTTATAGAGCTTGTAGGTTACATTCCAGAGACAGGAGAACGTATAGTAGCAAATAAGGACGGATGGCAGCAGGAGATCGGAGATTTACAAATTGTAAAGGAAAATTTTGATAAACACCTTGAAGTGACAAGCGTAATGATAAAATCCGCATGGGAGGTAAATCAAAGGATCCTGCAGGACGAAAATGGAAGGACGTATCTGATAAACGATGTATTTGTTAATATGACGACAGGAGCACAGTTAGAAGATGGCGAAGATTTTCCAGATGGACCGTGCTGTAACAACAGAGGAGTAATCTGGAGGAATAATGCAGGTGCGTTATATGCTCCGTTCCGTCAGGACCAGAAACATGAAAGAATTCTTGAAGAAATGACAAAAATAGATCTGACGGAGGATGTAGGCTGATGGATGATACAAAGAAGACATGCAGATTTTACGATGAGAGAAAAAACGAATGTACAGCATTAAAGCTGATATTTTGTAAAAATGAAAAATGCAATTTCTTCAAGGAGAAGGAAGCGGAAGAAGAAAAAGAGTAAAGTTGCACCGGTGCAACAGAAATGAGGCAAAATGGACAAGCTGAAAGAATTAGACATATGGTGTGAAGCACAGATATCACTTATGGAAGAAAGCCTTGAATCGAAGCTGATGAGCAAACACAGGAAGGAAAGAATCAAAAATCAGATCATAGGAATTGATAAAGTGCGAGCCAGGGTCAAAAGAATGATGCTATAAAGGAGGAAGACATGTCGAACGAAAATATCAAGAAGGTACTTGTGCAGTATAAAAGAGTGTCAAATATGATACGACACATAGAGGATGAAATCGCACAGATCGATGATAAGGTGCTTGGAATACGAGAAAACCAGATGACAGGAATGCCGAAAGGCAGCAGCTCACTCACTACGACAGATATGCTTGTAGAAAAAAGAGATCTGGAGATACGGTTGGAGAAATTCAAAAAGGCAGCAGATCAGAAGCGGGAAATTGTACAGGCTTACATAGATACGGTGCTTTCTCCAAAGCATAACGATATACTGACGATGTACTACATAAAAGGCTACAGCATAGAGAAGATAGCGAGGATCAAGCACTATACAGTACGACATGGCTGGAGACTATACGATGAAGCACTGGCGCAGGTAGATATGACGATCAATTTATAAATGTCAGTAACATGTCAGTTTTATGTCAGTAACATGTCACTATACGAACAGGGCTGAACGATGTATTATGATATCGAGATAAGTTGCTGAAACCTCTTAGTATTGATGCGGGCAGCCTGTTATAAAACAGGCTGCCTTTGCTGTTGGAGTGGACATGTTAAAAAGCTGTTCGTATTGTGGACGAATACATGATACAAAAGATATATGTGCTGAGAAAAGGATAGCACTGGATAAAAGGAAGAAGCGTAGAAGGACAAAAGCATACGGGTTCCATCGTTCATATACATGGACGAATAAATCAATAGAGGTTCGAGAGAGAGACAACAATCTGTGCCTGTGCTGTAAAGCTATGCTGAAAGGAACGATCAGACAGTTCAATTCAGAAGAGTTGTCAGTACATCATATCATAGCGATCGAAGAAGATTATGATATGCGTTTGGAAGAATCGAATCTGATCACAGTATGCAGACGGCATCATGAGATGTGTGAGGATGGCACGATAAGCAGGAACATGCAGCAGGAGCTTGTAGATGCATCGATGCAGGCAGCAGGCCATTCAAAAGACGCACCGTTGATAATGTGAAGGCGAAGATACCCCCGCCTTTGCATTTTTTGTTTTTTGCAAAAATCTATAGACCGACCCCGCCCCTAAATTTACGAAATATTCCCAAAATGAAGGATTTTTTTGGAGGTAGAACATGGCAAGACCATCGAAGCCGGTTAGTGTGATCCAGAACGAGAACAAATCACACAGAACAAAAAAAGAATTAGCGAGTCGGAAGCAGGCAGAAAGCGGCATGCTCTCTGGTGCGGAAATATCGAAGTTTCCTGAGGTTAAAGCCGATCGGAAAGCATCGAAAGAATTTGATCGTGTGACTGAAATCTTATCAGCTATCGGCAAAAATGACCGGATGTATGAGACAATCATAAACCGGTACTGCATCATGTTATCGGAGTGCCGGAATATTGAAAAAATGAAAAAAGAGATGGAAAAAACCATCAAAAATTTATCAAAATCTTTTAAGGAGAACATGCTGCAGGCGACACTTACTCCAGAGGAAAGAGCAGTACTTACATGCGACTTCTCAAAGCAGATCTGCAACTTGGCAAATACAATGCTGAAATATGACAAAGAGATAGATAAAAAGAGAACGATGCTACTTGCGATTGAAAAAGAAACAGGAATGACAATGGCAGCAGCACTCCGTACGATTCCAAAGCAGGAAGAAAAAGAGACAAATGCACTGCTACAGGTGTTAGGCGGTGGATAGATTTGATACAGGAAAGTAAGGCGTATCAATATTGCGAATGGGCGATTGAGAATGATAACAAAAAGGCTCCGCATTATGTGAAACTGCAGTGCCAGTCATGGAAGGACATAGCAGATGGAAAGGACCAGGAAGCCTATGTCAGCGAAGAGACATATGAGAAGATCGAAAAGCTGTTACACTTAATGATCCATCCGGATCTACACAAGCCGCTTGATGAATCGTTAGAACCCTATGCAGCTTTTTTCATAACTGCGGTTTTTTGCACAAAAATGATTGATCCGGACGATAAGATTGAAGTCCGTTTTTATGAAAATGCCTTGCTAAAGATAGCAAGAAAAAATTTCAAAACCTTTAATGCAGGAGTGATATTTATCCTCCTGATGCTCACAGAACCGCGCTTTTCGCGGTTCTTTTCAGTTGCACCTGACTTAAAATTGTCAAAAGAGTTGCAGATAGCAATTAAAAAGGTCATCAAATCAAGTCCATTGTTATCTGATGAGTTAAGCCCGGTATTTAAGACATTAAGAAGCGAGATCCGGTGCTTACTAACAGAAAGCGAATATACACCACTTGCATATTCAGAGGACAAGATGGATGGTAAGCTTCCGACAGCATTCTTGGCAGATGAAGCTGGGGCAATGGACTCTTATCCGGTGGAAGCGATGAGATCCGGACAGATCACACTTGTAAATTCACTAGGTATCGTTATATCAACGGAGTATCCGAACGATAACAATGTCATGATCGATGAAGTTGACAAAGGTAAGAAAGTACTGGATGGCTTAAGAGATGACAGACGGATGTTTTCGCTTATTTATGTTCCGGACGATTATCTTTGGCAGGGAGATACATGGATGCATGACGATCTGTGCATTTATCAGAGCAATCCTGTGGCGTGCTTCAACAACCGTATCTTTCGGAAAATTGTAGATAAGCGGACGGATGCTGTTGAGTATGAGAACAAGAGAGAAAATTATCTCTGTAAGCACAACAACATTAAATATAAAGGCCTTGGTGTTGAGGGATATATCGAAATTACCAAGGTACGAAAAGGAAAAAGGGAAAAAGACGATGCATGGTGGAAAGGAAGAAAGGTATGGCTGGGGCTTGACTTTTCGATGACAGAGGATAATGTCAGCGTGGATATGAAGACGTATGAAGGCGACACGAAAGACGATGCCGTTTTATATACGAGGACAGTTGGTTTTATACCGGCCGGAAGAATTGCTCAAAAGAGCAAAAAAGAAGGCGTGGACTATAACGCACTGATAAGATCCGGATGCTGTATAGCATGTGGTGATGAGGTTATCGACTATACAGCGGTTGAGGATTATATCCTGACTCTGGAAGACAAGCTGGGTGTTGAGATTCAACAAATCGGATATGACAGATGGAATGCTCTTTCAAGCGTTCAGAAATTTGAAAAAGCAGGATATACATGCGTTGAGATCAAACAGCATTCAAGCGTTCTTCATAGTCCAACAAAATGGCTGAAAGAATGCATCCTGTCTGGCAGATATAAGTATGATGAGAACCAGATGCTTGAAATTAACTTCCAAAATGCACGATGTACAGAAGATACGAACAAAAACAAATATGTAAATAAAAAGAAATCTGGCGACAAAGTAGATCAGGTGGTTGGCAACATCAACAGCACATACCTGATTGAACAGGAACTGCTCTATGGAACATCAGAGTACTTTGTCCAGATGATTTAGGAGATATATGGGATTATTTAGAAAAAAGAAACCGGAAATCCGGGAGGACACTTCATTTAATACAGATGCTACACTACTTCAAGCACTGCTCGGAAAGTCTGACATAACAAAAGACAAGGTGATGAATATACCGGGCATAGCAGCTTGCATCAACTTGATTGCGGATACGGTATCATCCTTGAAGATAAAACTGTACAAGAAGGATGAAGATAAGATCATAGAGGTACCGGACGACAGAAGGGTATACCTGTTAAATGAGGATACAGGAGATACATTAGATGCCGTGCAGTTTAAGCGTGCAATGATCATTGATATGTATTTGGACCGTGGTGGATATGCATATGTCAACTGGGTGTGCAATGAAGTTGAATCTGTACACTATGTTGAAGCAGATCGGATCGGATTCAACAAGAATACAGATCCGATATTTAAAGATTACAAGCTTGAAGTGAATGGACGGTCGTACGAACCGTGGAAATTTATAACCCTGCTTCGGAATACGAAGAATGGCTGTTATGGAAAGTCCATCGTTGAAGAATCACCGGAGCTACTCGATATCATATTAAGCTCACAGCAATATGAAAAAGGTTTGGTAAAAACAGGCGGAAATAAAAAGGGATTCCTGCAGGCAAAGAGCAAGGTTTCAGAATCGGTCATGACTGCACTTAAGAATGCATTTAAAAAGTTGTACTCGAACAACACGGAAAATGTAATCGTGTTGAATGATGGCTTGGAGTTCAAGGAATCGTCAAATACGTCGGTTGAGATGCAGTTAAATGAGAACAAAGAGACAAATAATAAGGATGCATGCAAGATCTTCCTGATTCCGGCACCGATCATAAATGGCGGAGGAAACGAAGAAGACAGAAAGCAGTTTTATCAATCATGCATCATGCCGATACTTGTGAGATTTGCGACAGCCATCAACCGGGCAATGCTCAGAGAAGATGAAAAAGGCAGTATGTTTTTTGCATTTGACGATACCGACCTTACAAAAGGTGATATTGAAAAGCGGTATGCAGCATATAAGACGGCACTTGATGCGGGCTTCCTGCAGGTTGATGATATCAGGGAAAAAGAACGATATCCGAGATTTGGCCTTAATTTTATCAAGTTAGGACTTCAGGATGTCTTATACTTCCCGGATGAGAACAAGATATATACTCCGAACACCAATAAAATGTCGGAAATGGGAGTAGATATACAAGAAAATGATGAAGTTGCACCGGTGCAACAGAAAGGAGAGGGAGAAGATGATGAAAATTGAAATCAGAGCAGATTCCGTCGTGATTGATGGATATGTAAATGCTGTGGAACGAGATTCAAAAGTTTTGCACAATGCGAAAGGTCCTTTTGTAGAAAAGATCAAAGCTGGAGCATTCAAACGTGCGTTAGATCGAGCGAAAAGAACCGGATACAATGTAAAAGTGCTGTTGAATCATGACTATTCACGAGAGCTTACATCTACAAGAGATACAACGACAAAGCTGTATGAGGATAACATCGGACTTAGATGCAGATGTGAGATCCGGGATGCCGATATCGTTCAGAAAGCAAGAGAAGGAAAGCTTTCCGGATGGTCATTTGGTTTCATAAAAATAAAAGATGAATGGAACGAAGTCGACCAGATGGCTCATAGAGATGTCAGAGAACTCGAATTAAAAGAGGTATCCCTGTTAGATGACCGCAAGGTACCGGCATATACAGGCACATCGGTTGAGACAAGAGAAGAAGATGATATCATTGAGATCAGAAGTATCGAAGATGACGTTGAAACAGTTGATAATGATCCACCGGAAAAGGTGAATAATTATAAATACCATAACAGAATTTTAGCAAGCGGAGCAGGTTTATAAACCTGCTCTTTTTATGTGAAAAAGGAGGAAAAATAATATATGCCAAAATTCATGAATCTTAAGAAGCTTACAGAAAATAAGGAAGCAAAAATGAATGAGATGAGATCTCTGATCAGCAAAGCTGATGAAGAGGAAAGAGCGTTAAACGAGGGAGAAGTAAAGAAGTTTAATGACCTGCAGAAAGAGGTTGACAACATCAATGCATCAATCGAGGCATTACAGTCTGTAAGAAGCCTGGAAGATCATGTTGAGCCAACACAGATCCCAGAGACAGGAAAGAAAAAGGAAGAGGATAAGAAGGAAGTAGAAAAGCGGGAGTATGATGAATTCGATTCATACATCAGAGGAACGCTTGAAAGACGTGAAGGAACAAATATGACAATGACGGATAACATAGCCGTGATTCCTTCATCGATTGCAAATAAGATCATTGAAAAGGTGCTTGATATCTGCCCGATTTACCAGGCGGCAGAGCGTTACAATGTGAAGGGCAATCTGTCTATTCCTTACTATGACGAAGAATCCGGTGATATTCAGATGTCATATGCAGACGAATTCACAGCCGGGGATTCTACAAGCGGCCAGTTCAAGAGCATCGAACTTAAGGGATATCTGGCGAGAGCTATTTCAGACGTATCAAAGAGCCTGATCAACAACTCTTCCTTCAATGTAGTAGATTTTGTCATCAACAGAATGGCAAGAAACATTGCAAAGTTCATCGAGCGTGAGCTGTTAAAGGGAACAGAAAACAAGATTGACGGCTTATCAAAGGCAAAGCAGAAGGTAGAAGCTGCATCTGCAACAAAGATCACAGCAGATGAATTGATCGATCTTCAGGAAGAGGTGCCGGACGCATATCAGAATGATGCATTTTTCATCATGAATAAAAAGACTCGTACTGCGATCAGAAAGCTGAAGGATGGACAGGGCAACTATCTCTTGAACAGAGATGCATCATCCAGATGGGGATATACACTTTTTTCAAAAGATGTGTACACTTCAAGCAATATGGACGAAATGGAAGCAGGAAAGACAGCTGTATATTATGGAAATTTCGGAGAAGCACTTGCTGTCAAGGTTTCCGAAGAAATCAATATCGAAGTGCTCCGTGAAGTAAAAGCAGCTCAGCATGTAGTTGAAGTACTTGGATTTGTTGAAATGGATTCAAAGGTACAGAATGAGGAAGCTGTAGCAAGACTGGTTATGGCAGCACAGTAAAAGATGGAGCCGCGGAAGCGGCTCTTTTATGAGGTGATCAAATGAAGGTAAGCGAAGTCACAAATATAGATCTTGCTAAATATGTTCGATTAGATGATGCATCCGATCTGGAACTTAATGAGTTAGAGCGAATGAGAAGCGGTGCAGTGGCATTTATCAAATCATATACCGGACTTACAGATGAAGAAGTGGATGAACATGAAGACATCACACAGGTACTTTTTATCCTGGTAGCGGATATGTTTGATAACAGAAATTATCAGATGGACAGCAAATCGGTAGTAAATCCGTCGGTGAAATCTATCTTGAACATGCACTCGGTAAATCTTCTCTAGGAGGGCATATGAGAACGATAAACATCGGAAGATTAAACAAGCGTGTTACATTTATGAAGCTTACAGATGAAAAGGATAAAATGGGGCAGCTAAAGCAGGTTTTAACAGAAGTTGGAACTGTGTGGGCTTCATTTTATCCGATTCGGGGTGCTGAATTTTACGAGGCACAGAAGGTGCAAAGCAAGATCACCCACAAATGTTATATCCGATATAGAAACGATATCGATACAAACAGTTACATCCGATACGACGGAAAGAACTTTGTAATCGATAGTGTGATCGATGTCGGATATGAGCATAAAATGCTTGAAATCAACTGCTACGAATATACAAACAAAGGAAGTGTGCCGGATGAGTGAAGAAGTATTCAACATGAATCTTTATGGAGCGGATGAGCTGATCAATGCGCTGGAGAAGATGGCAAAGGAGTATCCGGAAGCCGCAGGTGATCTTCTTAGAAAAAGAGGACTTGAACTCAGAAGGAAGATTGTGCTGTCCGCACATGAAAACACAAATACAAAAGGTGATAGCAAACGATCACTCGGTAAAATAGGATCATATAGGCTGTCAAAAGTACAGGGCTATGGCATACGACAGTTTGTCGAATTGACGGTCAAATCACCGCACTTCCACCTTGTAGAACAAGGTCATAATATGGTCAATAAAAAAGGCGAAACTGTTGGATTTGTACAGGGAAGGCACTATTTTGAAAAGGCTGTCAAGGAATTTGAGGAAGAAATGCCGGACATTGTAGAAGCAATGGTCGATGATTTGATCGGAAAGGCTGGACTAAAATGACACTTAGTGATTTGAAGGCAGGGCTTATATCACTGCTTAAGACGAGATATCCGGAAAAAAAGTATAAATATTACAGCAAGATGGTAGTGGAAAACTATGAACGTCCTTGTTTTTTCACGCAGATCGTTCCGGTATCAAATCAAGGAGAAAATTACAACACACGAAAAAAGGTTGTACTTTTTTATATCACGGTGTTTCAGGATGCAATAGACGAAGCGGAAGCACTTGATATGATCGATACGATTCAGGACCTTTTTGGACTTGCTGTAAAGATCAAGAATCGTGCAGTTGATGTAACAGATTTCGACTGGCAGTGGATTGGCACGGAAAAATATGTGCCGGAACTGTCAATAACACTTGAATGGTACGACGATATCATTCATGAAGATGATTCGCCGATCATTGGATCGGTTGCAGTAAATAGTAGATTGGAGGAAATAAGATAATGGGAATGCCAAGTCTGTCAATCAGCTTCACGGAAGCTGCGACATCTGTAGTAGAAAGAGGAGAAAGAGGAATTATCGCCATGATCGTAAAAGATACAGTGCCGGAGACGAATCCGGTTGTGCTTTTGCCGGGTGATGATATTCCAAAGACATTATCAGATGCCACAAAGGAACAGATCCAGCTGGCATCGATCGGCTACATCAATAAGCCGAAGAAGATCGTTACATATGTGCTTTCTGAAGAAGCGGAAGACTATACAGAAGCGTTGAAGTATTTAAAGACGGTAAAGTACAACTATCTGGTGGCTCCGACAGTTAAGACAGACGGACAGGTAGAAGCAGTAGAGACATTTGTTGAAACAGAAAGAGCTGAGAAGAACCGTATCGTTGCTGTGCTGCCAAATGCGAAGGCAAACACAGAAGGAATCGTAAATTTCACAACAGAAAAAGTATATGTAAATGATAAGGAGTATACGACAGAGCAGTATTGCTCCAGAATTGCAGGTATCATTGCAGGCACACCGATGACAATCTCATGCACTTATGCACCGCTTGAAGAGTTGACAGACTGTACACGACTGACAAAAGCGGAAATGGATGCTGCTGTAGATGCAGGAGAGCTGATCGTATGGTGGGATGGCGAAAAAGTGAAGATCGCAAGAGGTGTAAACAGCTTAACAACTCTTACACCTGAGAAAAATACTCAGTTTCAGAAGATTAAGATCGTTGATACAATGGACATGATCGCAACTGACATTCGTATGACAGCCGAGGATAGTTATCTCGGTAAGTATGCGAACAGCTATGATAATAAGTGCCTGTTACTGTCGGCGATTGGAAATTACTTCGAACAGCTTGTACAGGATGATGTCTTAGAATCCTACAGTATAGAAATTGATATTGATGCAAACAGAAGATACCTGCAGGAAAAAGGTACTGATGTAACGGAAATGTCAGATGATGATATAAAGGTAGCGAATACAGGTTCAAATGTATTCTTAAAAGCAGCTATTTCAATCTGGGATGCAATCGAAGACATTGTGTTGCCGATTACGATTTAAGGAGGAACGACATGAAAAAATATGATCCTAAGAGAGTCATCAATGGAACATTCGGGGAACTCTGGTGTGATGATGACTATATGGCAGAGACAACCGGATTAGAAGCAAAGGTTTCTATTGAGAAATCAGAAGTGAACCAGTCAGGAACGCTTGTAAAAGGATATAAGACGACTGGCCTTGATCTGAAAGGTACATTGAAGATGAACAAGGTTACATCTTATTTCACGAAAAAGTTGTCTGCAAAGATAAAAAAAGGAATCAATCCGACGTTTACGATCATTTCAAAGCTGGATGATCCGGATGCATATGGTGCAGAAAGAGTCAAGCTGATGGGAGTAACATTCGATGAAATCCCGCTTGCAAATTGGGAAACAAAGAAGATCGGTGAAGAAAGCCTTCCGTTCACATTTACGGACTGGAAGCTGCTCGATACGATCAATATGAAATAGGAGGAACGACATGAATTTAGTAGATCAGTTATTAAAGGCAGATGTAAAGAAGGCAGATGAGCTGGAGACAGGCATCTTTCATTCGAAGAAGCTTGCAAAGCTTATAGGATCTGAAACACCAGTTGATGTACAGATTCGGGAAGTAAAGTCAAGAAGATTGAATGACATCGCGGCATATCAGTTTGACAAAAATGGAAAAACAAATTTTTCAAAAACATATGATACGAAATTAATGCTGTGCCTGGAAGGTGTAGTTGATCCTCCGCTGAAGGATAAAACACTTCAGGAACACTTTGAGTGCGACGATGCAAAAGACCTCTGTGAAAAGCTTTTTGGATACGAAGTGAATGGCTTATCAGAAGAGATCTCTAAGCTTTCCGGAGTGATAAATGATGAAGACATCGAGGAAGAGGTAAAAAACTAATTGATGCGAATGGGGAGGTACAGTTGATGTACCTCCTTTTTCGCTATCATCATATACTGCCATCCACTTTTTTTGAAATGGGGCTTGGCGAAAAAACAGTACTAAGAGCATTCATGCGCTATCAAATAGAACAGTTAAAAGAAGCATTAAACAATATGGAGTGAATGAATGGCTGGTAAAAAGGTAGATGTCACACTGCGCCTGATCGATAAGATATCTTCTCCGCTAAATTCAGTAGGAAAGAGCTTACAGAAGAATGTCCGTGATTGGGAAAAAGCAGGACGATCTATAACAAAAGCAGGAAAAAATATAGCGGCAGTTGGTGGCACGATGACAAAATCTTTGACAGCTCCGATCGCAGCAGCAGGAGTTGCTTGTGTAAAAACGGCAAGCGACTTTGAAGCCGGCATGAGCACTGTTCAATCTATCAGCGGAGCGACAGGCAAAGAGCTTGATGCACTCTCTCAAAAAGCAAAAGAAATGGGTGCTAAGACAAAATTCTCAGCCACAGAAGCGACAGATGCATTCAAGTACATGGCAATGGCCGGATGGAAAACAGAAGATATGCTGAATGGTATTGAAGGTATCATGTACCTTGCCGGAGCAACCGGTGAGGACCTTGCGTCTACATCGGATATCGTAACAGATGCACTGACAGCGTTTGGGATGTCAGCGGATGATACAGAACGATTTGTGAATGTGCTGGCGCAGACGGCAAACAACGCCAATACAAATGTATCTATGCTTGGTGAATCGTTCCAGTATGTAGCACCGGTTGCAGGAGCACTGAAGTACAATGTAGAGGATGTATCGACAGCCCTTGGAATCATGGCCAACAGTGGTGTAAAGGCAAGTACAGCAGGTACATCACTTCGTTCCTGGATGTCTAGAATGTCAGCTCCGACGGATGCGGTATCTTCAGCGATGGAGAAACTTGGCATATCTCTGACGGATTCTGATGGCAACATGAAGTCGTTCATGACAGTGATGCAAGATACACGATCTGCATTTTCAAAATTAACAGAAGCAGAAAAGGCACAGTATGCTTCAACACTTGCCGGTAAACAAGGAATGTCCGGATTACTTGCGATCGTAAATGCATCAGACAGCGACTTTGATACTCTGACAAAAGCTATCTATAACTCAGATGGTGCTTGTAAGAAGATGTACGATACTGCAAACGACAACCTTCAAGGACAGCTTACTATCTTGAAATCAACAGTAGAAAGTATCGCTATATCGTTCGGGGAACGATTAACCCCGAAGGTCAAAGATATCACATCGTGGTTACAGAAATTAGCAGAAAAATTCAATGCACTGTCTGAACCACAGAAGGATATGGTGATAAAGATCGCAATGATCGTTGCAGCAGTTGGACCGGCAATTTTAATGTTTGGGAAAATGGTCGGAGCAGTCGGAAAGGTTGCTAGTACGGTTGCAAAAGTAGGAAGAGCCTTTAAGGTGTTTGGATCAATCGCTGGCATCGTGACATCACCTGTCGGAATCGTAATCGGTGTACTTGGCGCATTAGTTGTCGCCGGGATTCTGGTTTATAAAAACTGGGATAAGATAAAAAAATCAGCTAAAAAGGTCTTTTCGTATGTAAAAAGTGTGTTTGGAAGCGTGGGAATCACAGGACAGTCGATGATTGACAAAATAAGTCCGATCAAAGACAAATTTTTTGAAATCAAAGACAAAGCTGTAGAGCTATGGCATGTAGTAAGCCCGTTGGTTGAAGAGATAGGCAAGGTTGTTACAGATATTTTTAAGGTAAAAATCGGAGTTGCAATCGGAGTTGCAATCGGATGGATTAAGACGTTGGTAAATTCAGCTATTGAATGGTTTGGAGGATTCCAGAAGGCATTAGGTGGCGTTATAGATTTTATTACAGGTATTTTTTCCGGAAATTGGTCTAAAGCGTGGTCGGGAATCAAAGATATATTCGGTGGAATCTTTGAGTCAATAGTAGCTTTGGCAAAAGTACCGATTAACGGTGTAATTTCAATCATAAACGGTGCTATCGCGGGAATTAATAAGCTTGGCATCACGATTCCAGATTGGGTACCGAAAATAGGCGGTCAGAAATTTTCAATCAATATCCCGACAATCCCTACACTGGCAAAAGGTACTGACAACTGGAAAGGCGGTATTGTACAGATTTCAGAGCGTGGTGGTGAGATCGTAGATCTTCCACGCGGAAGCCGTGTATATCCGCATGATGAGACAGTAAAAAAGGCATATCAGGACGGAGCAAGACAGGGCAAAGGCTCTGTTGTAATCAATAAGCTTGCAGACAAGATCATCGTAAGAGAGGATGCCGATATAGATAAGATCGTGGACAAGCTTGCAGACAAACTGGAAAAAGTATCAAAAAATCTCGGAGGTGGCGATATTGAATATTCATATTAAGTGGGGATCAGACAAGCATAGCATACAGCTTCCTGTCGTTCCGGAATCATTCGAGGTATCGGATTCGATGAATAACACATCAGTAGTCGTGCATAACCTGGGCGAGATCAATTTAAAGGGAAAGCGAAACTTGAAAGAAGTATCGCTTTCTTCTTTTTTTCCGGCGCAGAAGTATGCATTCGCAAAGACATCTTATCATGCGCCGTACAACTATGTGCGGGTATTAAAGCGGTTATTTGAACGAAACGAAACGATTCATCTTATCATCACAGGAACGAATATAAACGGATTCTATACGATTGAATCATTTAACTACGGACATGCTGATAAGACAAAAGATGTAAGCTATACTCTTGGAATGAAAGAGTACAGAGAGACAGCGACAACATCAAGGAGACACACAAAGGCTGCATCAAGTACTGTACACACATGGAAAAAAGGTGACACCTGGCAGAAGCTTACAAAAAAGACGCTTGGTTCATCAAAAGAGTGGAAAAGTGTACGAAAAAGAAATCTGGATGTGATAAAAAAGGCAAAGAAAAAGTACCCGAAGAAAAAGGAAGCGGATGCCTTAACAGGATATAAGGTTGTGATAAAAGCATGATAAAGATCAAATGGAAAGGCAAATTGTTAGATTTTGAATCAGCAGAATGGTCCGGGACAGATAACCAGTGCTCCAGACAGCTTACCTTTTCTGTACCGGTAAATCCGTATGACAAAATGTTTCGATCATACAAAATTGCACTTGGTGATCTTGTAGCTTTATATAACGACAAAAAAGCTCTCTTTTTAGGTACGATAACCGCAAGAGAAAAGACCGCTGCAGTTGGAACAGCATCTTATACTGCTGTAGATTTCATGCAGCATCTTCTCCGTTCCACCGGCACATATGTATTCAGAGATACAACGCCGGAAGCGATTGCAAAAAGGCTTTGTACAGAATTGGAGATCAAGATCGGAACACTTGCAAAGACGAATATATTTATAAAACGACTGATCTATGAAGAGCAGGGGATATATGACATCATCGTTGGAGCATACAGGAAAGCAAATGCACAGACAAAGAAGAAGTATATGCTGGTCATGGAAGGCAGCAGATTCAGTGTGATCGAAAAAGGATTACCGTCAGGTGTGAAGCTGACACAGGGAGTAGACATCACAGATGCAAGCTATAGCGATACGACAGACAACATCATAAACAAGGTGGATATATATTCGGACAGCCGCGTGAAGCTTGGCCAGATCGAAAACCGTAAGAGCCAGGAACGATATGGAATTTATCAAAGCCAGATCACAAAAGAAAAAGATACGGATGCGAAAAAAGAAGCACTTGCACTACTTACAGGAGTAACAAAAGAAGCATCGGTTGAAGCACTTGGGGATGTAAGAGCGATATCCGGTAGGAGCATTATCATAAGCGATAAAGCAACAGGATTAAAAGGCACATTCTACATATCAAGTGATACACATACCTTTTCGAATGGAGTACATACAATGTCGCTCGATCTGTCATGGGTAAATGAGATGGAATCCGGAGCAGAAGAGACATCAGATGATGATAAGCTTCAGAAGCAGGCGATCACAAATGATGCTGTATGTTACTATCTTGAAAATTCAAAGGTATATCATTCAACGACAGAATGTTCAAGCTGTACAGATAAGGCGAAAAAGTCAACAGTTGCAGAGATGAAAAAGATACTGATCACAAGAGAAACAAGCAAAGGTATGCGGAAGTACAGACCATGTGCAAGATGCTGGGAGGAGTCAAGTGAATAGTTATGAAAAGCTTATAAAAACAATAAGAAATGAATCAAACAGAGATAAAGGCACAAGTATCCGGTTAGGATCCGTGGAAAATGACAAGATCAAAGTTGGAATGCTTGACCTTGAAAAAACGGATTTCTTAATAAATCCGGAGTTGAAAATCGCAAATGGTGATAAAGTGCTGATCGCAAACATTGGAGATGTATTTGTGATCATATGTAAGGTGGTGGATATGTAGTGTTTCCGTTCGATGTGGAAGAAGATGAAGTACAGGAGACAGAAGAAAAAGAGTTAAAAGATTATGAAATCAACTTTGAAAAAGGATGCCTGACCGGACGGATGGTGACAGGGTTGGATGCGATCATTCAAAGCATTAAGCTTGCACTTAAGATCGACCGGTATTTTTACTCACAGTACTCATGGGAGTACGGATCAGAGCTTAATACACTGATCGGGAAAAATTACAGTCAGGAATATGTACAGAGTGAGGTGCAGCGTATGCTCGAAGATCTTGTACTTGGATTTGATGAAGTGCTGAGCATATCTGACATACAGTGTACGATGAATAAGGATAAGCTTACTATATCTTTTAAGCTTGATACGATCTATGGAGGAGGTGAGATAAGTGTTTAATGATAGAGATTATGAAACAATCATGAGCGAGATGATGTCAAATTTTGGCGCAGATGTCCGCACGGATGAAGGATCGCTTGCGTACAATGCATGTGCAAAGATAGCGGAAAAACTGGAAGAGGTATATGGAGATCTTGATGAGCTTTATGCGAATATCCTTCCAGATACACAGGATGACTGGCATTTGATTGAATATGCAAAGAGCAAAGGAATCATATATAAATATGCGACCGCTCCGGTTGTAAAGGGTGTATTCAGTCAGGAAATAGAAATCGGTGAACGATTCACTTGTAATGACTATACATACAGTGTATCAAAAAAACTGTCAGACTATGCATACGAGATGACATGCGAGACAGAGGGTGTCGCAGCAAATACAACATTCGGAAGCTTATCACCGGTTGACTATGTAGATGACTACCAGGGAGGTGAGATCACAGAAATTATCACACCTGGAACAGATGATGAGGATATTGAGAAGTTCAGACAGAAGGTACTTGATTCATATACGAATATAGCATTTGCAGGAAACAGGGCCGCATACCGGGCATTTGTCAATTCTTTAGATGGGGTAGGCGGGTCCAAACCTTTTCGCCGTGAAGCTGATTCAGGTTTCATCAAAGTATATGTTATATCATCCGGTTATGCTGCACCATCTGATGAATTAATCAATAAAATTCAGACAGAGGTTGATCCTGAACAGAATCATGGGGAAGGATTAGGATTAGCACCTATTGATCATTCGGTACAAATCATACCGGTTGAAGAAGTGACCATAAAAGTGCAGACGAATATCACATATGATACAGGATATTCGGCAGATAACACAAAGACACTGATCGAGGATGCGATAAGTGAATATCTGCATGGATTGTGTGAGATATGGGAATCAAGAGAGAAAGAAAACATCATTGTAAGAATCTCACAGATCGAATCAAGAATATTACAGATAAATGGAATCGTTGATCTCACAGATACCATGATAAATGGAGAAACAAAAAATGCAACGATAACATATACTGCTATTCCGGTATTTGGAGGTGTGGATATTGTTTGAAGCACCTGAAATCATCAAAAATATACCTGATATAAAACAGATATACGATATCAATGAATATCAAGGAGATGCACTTGATCATGCAGTAGAGCAGATAGATGATGATATGAATCTTGATGAAATGGATGAATCAACTACATCAAGATGGGAAACCATGTTGAAAATAACACCTGCTGAAAGTGATACATTAGATATAAGACGCTTCCGCATAAAGACAAAGATAACAGATAAAATGCCGTATACATATAGAGCATTAGAAAAAAAGCTGGACTATATATGTGGCGCAGGAGCATATAGCATTGTTATTGACAGAAAGAACAAGTATCTAAATGTAAAAATTGCCCTATCATCGAAAAAGAAGATAGATGAGATCACGAAAATGCTGGATGAGATGGTTCCGCTTGATATGACATTTGAAGCTGAAGTTTTATATAACACTCACAGGAAACTATCGGAGTATCCACACTGTGTTTTAGCACAGTTCACACACACCGAACTGTATAGCGAGGAGTTAAAAAAGGATCTTGTAACAGACATAACTGCATTAGAAGCAAAGCCGGTGGAGACAATCGAAGGATACAAGATAAGCCAAATGAGTGAGTTTGGATTCAGAAAGGAGAAATAAATGCAAAAAACAACATTGGGATTCAATCTGTATGAAAAAGACGATAAGTTCAACATAACCGGAGAGGAAGGATCGTTGAATGAAACAATCAAAAAAATCAATCAGGAGATTGAAGACACAAAAAAATCTGTCAGTGATGGAAAAACAGAAGTAGCCAGTGCCATCACTGAGAAAGGAGTGGCTACTGAAAGTACAGACAGCTTTGCAGTTATGGCTGAAAATGTGCGCCAGATAAAGACAGGTGGAAGCACTGGCGGTAGCGGTTCTGTCATAACCAGAGTAGGTGACAGCATAAAAACACATACATCAAACCAGATCGGTGCAATCACACATGTGGGTGAAGCAATAAAGACAAAGGTTACAAGTCGCAAGCTTGAAGAAAAATTTGCCGCCGTGCATTCTGATGGAAACAGCTGGGTTGACACTGGGATAAACGGAAAATCAACTATAAAAATACAGCTTAAATTTAAGATGCAGAAAGCAACAGGAGCGATATTTGTCGGAATGATGTTAAGTGGAGATCAGGCACTTAGATTTTTTGGATATGGTAATAACTGGTATATGGACTACGGCGGTGATGGGCATAGAATTATAGGCGGTTTGATTGATACAACAAAAACGTATGAATTTGAGCTTGGAAATAATTACATTAAAGATATTGAATCTGGTAGTTATATAGCAAAGGGAAATGAGGTTGGAACATTTGAGTATGGGTTTGGAGATTCTCATATAAAGGTATTAACGTCTGGTGAAATAGGAGATATTTATTATTGCAAAATTTATGACGGTGATACACTTGTTCGTGATTTTATTCCGAAGTATGATGCAGAGGGCAAACCAAAGCTTTATGACAATGTTTCTAATACTTATTTTGAAACCAAAGGAACAGAAGAATTTACAGCAGTAAAAGAGTTAAGTTAGGAGGTAAACGAAAAATGATAATGCCAAATTTTATGCATATATTCAATGCATATACATCACAAACATGGATTAACATGCTGTGCAAAGATATAACAGGACAGATAATCAAAGACGCATACGGTGTTTCCAACAATATGGCAATAGGGCTATATGCAGATGCAGCTTGGAAAATGGCATCGACTGGTGATTTTACACCTGAGAATTTTTACAACGGAAGTATGCTGTTCGTTGGAAATGGAACAACAGCGCCAACCGAGGACGATTATAAGTTAGAATCATTAATTGAATATAGTGCGGAAGGACTGCATATGGAATCAATAAGCTTGGCTTATAATGAAAATGCTGGACATTACAAAACGAATAGAATAATGACGGTTGTTTTGAAAAATAAAAGCAATACGAACATTACTGTGTCAGAGATTGGATGGTTTTTAGCCGTTCCAAAAGAATACGCAGCAGAAGAAGGTTCAAATTACTTTCGGGTAATGATGGCAAGAGAAGTATTCGAACAAGTAACGATCAAACCGGGCGAAACAAGAGCTTTTACGATGTCTATTGAAATGTAGGAGAACACATATATGGGAAAAGAGACAATTTTTTTAAAATTAGACAAGCCAGATCCTGACGAATTTTATGATATAGGCGTATATAACAAAAACCTTGACAAGATCGATGCAGAATTAGAGCGACAGAATACATATATAAAAGAGCTGGAAAGAAAGCTGACAGGAAATATCATATATGGATTTCACATAAATGGTGAGGAATCAGATCCGGACAAAATGGTATCTTACATAGCGGATGCTGTAGGTATGACTCCGGCATATATGGATTTTGAAAAAGACACATTCAACTACGGATCATGGAAGGACGCCTTTTTCATGCCAAGACCATGCATGCTCAAATATGACGGTACAGTTGATTACTACCTTGACGAAAATGATTATACAAAGCGTGCTGATGGTGGAGATTCGGATGTAGAGAATGTATCATATGCAGGTAATGCAATGATGGAATGGGGTAAGGATGGTCGACTGATATGGATAAAGGTCGTTCCTGATCAGAACCCTATATCAGGATCTGTATATATCGCAAATTATCAGGCGGATGACGACTATCATGCATGGAGCTTTGAAAATGCGTCAGGTACATTGAGCAAACATTTTTATACTGCTATTTATAAGACCCATAAGGAAACAAGAATGAAACGTTCAAGATCTATGTCGTTAAATAATTATATGAGTGAAACAGCGCAAGGTAATATAACATATGCTAAAAACAACAACATTGATGAAAAAGAGATATGGTTTACAGAAGTGTTTGCTGATCTGATGCTGGAGGAATTTCTACTTATTTTGATGTCAAAAACGAATGATTTAAAAAGTACTTATGGGAAAGTGCCTGGGGGCGTTGAAAATGGAATGACAAACGCAAAAGGGCTTTTCTATGGAAAAATAAGTAATGGTAACTATTGTGGAACAAAAGTATTTGGAATGGAAGATTTTTGGGAAACACGAAGATATTTAGGATATGTACTTGATCATGGAAGCCAGAAGATTAAAATGACATATTCAGATGTCGATGGTCAGACAGGAGGATATAGTATAGATGGAGAAAACTATATAGATATTGGTGTTCCATTAAAGGTGTCGGGCAATGCGATATATATAAAAACAATGCAATTTAATGAATATGGCATGTTTCCAAAAGTACTATCTGTCAATTCTAATATTGAGGACAAATACTATTGTTCAACGGCAAAGACAGATTATTCGATGGTAGCAGGTGCTTACCGAGGACCAAATGGAGCAAATGATATTATCTTTATATATCCGGCAAATGGAGAAGGTGGGTTATCAAGATTGTCATGCAAACCATATTAAGGAGGAAACGAGAATGAAAAGAATAGTATGTACAGTAATCGGAGCGGTTGGCTCCGGAATAGCAACATTGTTTGGAGGATGGGACACCGGACTGGTGTCCCTTTTGATTTTCATGGGGCTTGATTATGTATCAGGATTGGTGGTGGCAGGAGTATTCCACAAAAGCAATAAGACAGATACAGGATCGCTTGAAAGCAAGGCGGGATGGAAAGGTCTGTGCCGAAAATGCATGACGCTTGTATTTGTGCTGGTAGCATACAGGCTCGATCTAGTGATAGGAACAAATTATATCAGAGATGCGGTGATCATAGCATTCATGGCAAATGAATTAATTTCATTAGTAGAGAACGCTGGCTTAATGGGAATTCCTTTACCGGCGGTAATTACAAAAGCTATTGATATATTGCAGAAAAAATCAGAAAGTGAGGAATAGAATATGAGTATTGTTGACAAGATTATAAACACAGCAAAGAGTCAGATCGGAACCTGTGAGCCGGATGGTGATGATAAGTACATCAAAGTATATAACGAAGAAACTGAATCAAAGTTCAATATGAATGTATTTTGGTGCGCCATCTTTGTTTCATGGGTTATGATCGTATGCGGAATCGCAAAAGAGGTTGTCTTAAGATTTGCATCATGTACGGCAGGCATGAAATGGTTTATCAATAAAGGACGCTGGAAGAATTCAAAGGCATACGGCGGTACATATACACCGGTGCGAGGAATTCTGGTCTTTTTCTCAAAAGATTACAAACTGAATGATCCATCACATGTGGGAATTGTAACAGATGTATGTCTTCCTTATATAAAAACTGTTGAGGGTAATACATCAGATGCTGTACACGAACGAACATATCGTATTGATGATCCGTACATCATCGGATATGGTGTGCCGTCATATGCCGACAATGTTAAAGCAGATATAAAAGATAATGATACCGGATACCAGACCATTGAGGTCAAGAAAGGCGACACGCTTTGGGGAATTGCAGAGAAGTACCTCGGATCTGGATCGAGATATAGGG
>ERZ1034925.189-NODE-189-length-33263-cov-666.513039_pt1 | contig 33263 bp, 54 predicted proteins | sample MGYA00520687_ERZ1034925 | MGnify/ENA primary metagenome ERZ1034925 (study PRJEB33766, sample SAMN09781758) | gut metagenome | biome: gut microbiome | host: Homo sapiens | place: Madagascar | study: EMG produced TPA metagenomics assembly of the PRJNA485056 data... | reverse complement strand
AAATAGAGTTGGAAAGAGTTCCCCTCGCCGACTCTATTTGATATTTTTAAGAAGGGGGAAGCCATGAAAAGAGAAAAATGGATCGAAACGATAGAAAAACAGATGGAAAAGCTCGGCACGGCTGACCCATCTTATCAATCTGCGGTCGAAACGCTTGCAGACATTTTGGAGCAGCGGGACAAGACCAAGGCTGAATTCAAAAAGTCCGGCGGAATGTCCGTCATCGAATACACGAACAAGGGGAATGCAACCAACATGGTGAAGAACCCCTTGCTGATCCTGTGGGACGACCTGAACAAAAGCGCATTGGCATACTGGCGTGAATTGGGGCTTACCCCATCGAGTTTCAGGAAGATGACGGGCGGCGCAAAGGAGAAGGAGGAAAAGGGCGGACTTGCTGCTGCTCTTGCAAGCCTTGAAAAAGATTAAAGGTAAGAACTGGCCAATAGTGCAGGAGTATGCCGAAAGCATCCGGGGAGGAAGAAAGGTAGCTTGCAATGAATTGCGTCAGGCGGTGAATCGATTTTTCGCAGACATTGAAAGTGACGAGTATGATTTCGAAACGAAAGGGCCGGAGTTTTGCATCCAAATCATCGAAAAAACACTTTGCCATCAGCAAGGCGAAAAGCTGGACGGGACACCGCTTCGTGGAAAGCCGTTCCTTCTTGAGCCCTTTCACAAATTCATCATCTACAATCTTTTAGGGTTTAAGCTGAAAGGCACCGATGTAGTGCGGTTTCACGAGGCCCTTATTTTTATACCGAGAAAGAACATCAAGACGAGCTTTGCCGCATCGCTTGCTTGGGCGCTTTCACTTTGGTACCGGCGTTCTGGGTCAAAGACCTACATTTCGGCTGCTGCCTTGATGCAGTCCCTTGAGAGTTTCAACTTCCTTGATTACAACATCAGATTGATGGGTGAGGACGAGAAACATGGCGGCTCCATTAAGATTATCGATAACAACAACGAGCATTCGATGGATGCGGAGCTTGCGGATGGTTCGTTTTTCATCCGGGCGCTGGCGGCAAACCCGGACGCACAAGATTCTCTGAATTGCAACATCGCCATCTGCGACGAAATCCATGCTTTCACGAAGCCGAAGCAATACAACCTTTTCAAAGAGGCGATGAAGGCATACACCAACAAGCTGTTGATAGGGATATCGACAGCCGGTGACAATGAGCAAGGATTCCTTGGCCAAAGGCTGCAATACTGCCGTAAGATTTTGGACGGGACCATAAAGGACGAACAGTATTTTATTTTTATCTGCTGTGCAAATCCTGATGAGGATGGGAACATCGATTATACAAACCCGGTCGTCCACGAGATGGCAAATCCGGCTTACGGCGTATCGATCCGGCCGGAGGAAATCTTAAACGACAGCTTGCAGGCGCAGAACGACCCGCAGCAGCGCAAGGACTTTTTCGCCAAGTCGCTCAACGTGTATACAAGCGCCATCAAGTCTTACTTTAACATCGACGAATTTCGGCGAAGCGACGCAAAGTATAACTGGACTATCGACGAGCTGGCGAAGCTGCCGATTGACTGGTACGGCGGCGCTGACCTTTCGAAGATGCACGACCTAACGGCGGCTGCGCTTTTCGGGAATTACAACGGCGTTGATATCGTGGTAAGTCACGCATGGTTCCCGGTCGTTCAGGCGCACGTAAAAGCCGACGAGGATGGTATACCGCTATTTGGCTGGGCTGATGATGGGCTATTGACAATGTGCAACAGCCCAACTGTCAACCACGCTGATGTAGTCAACTGGTTTGTGATGATGAGGCAAAAGGGTTTCCGCATCCGACAGGTTGGACATGACCGAAAATTCTGCCGTGAATATTTCATCGGCATGAAATCGGCAGGATTTAATATCATCGACCAGCCACAGTATTTTTACAAAAAATCGGAAGGATTCCGACATCTTGAGCAGAGCGCCAAAAACGGAACGTTGTACTATATGCATTCCGAAGCATACGAGTATTGCGTTGGAAATGTTTCTGCCATCGAGAAGACCGACGATATGATCCAGTACGAAAAAGTAAGACCGACAAACCGAATTGACGTGTTCGATGCTTCCGTTTTCGCAACGGTGCGATATCTGGAGGCTTTGGATAAATCAAAAGCAGCAAAGAAATGGTGGGGTGATAAATGAGTAGCTTTTTCAAACGCTTCCGCTCTCGGGATAAGCCCCAGAGCAGAGTATGTATGTGTGATGTACAAGGATGGAAAGACATGACCTGCTCCGGCTATACGGATTTGGCTCATAACCCGGAGATTTGTGCAGCTGTTGACAGGATCGCATCGCTGATTGGCAGCATGACAATCTACCTTATGCAAAATACCGACGGCGGAGATGTGCGTGTCAAAAACGGGCTGTCCCGTGTGGTAGATATCGAGCCGAACGAATACATGGGCCGGTCTAATTTCATCCAATGGATCGTAAAGACGATGCTTTTGGACGGTCGTGGAAATGCCGTTGTTTTGCCGAAGACGAGAAAGGGCCTTTTGAAACGGCTTGACCCAATCCCGTCTGCGTTTGTATCTTTTGTCGAATACGGCGAAAGAAGTTACAAAATCAGCATCAGCGGAAAAGAATACGACCCGAAGGATGTTTTGCACTTTGCAATCAATCCCGATAGCTATTATCCGTGGAAAGGCACCGGTTACAACATTGCGCTGGCCGATGTAGCAAACAATTTGAAACAAGCAGCATCCACGGAAAAGGGGTTTATGCAAAGCGAGTGGAAGCCGTCGCTCATCGTCAAAGTGGACGCAATGATTGACGAGTTTTCAAGCCCGGAAGGTCGTGCAAAACTTCTTGACGAATTTGCATCGTCAAACAAAGCAGGTGAGCCTTGGCTCATCCCGGCGGAGCAATTCTCGGTTGAACAGGTACGACCGCTTACCCTATCCGACTTGGCGCTGGCAGACTTCGTAAAACTGGATAAGACAACGGTGGCAACCATACTCGGTGTGCCGCCTTTTGTTTTGGGGGTCGGAGAATTTAAGCGTGACGAGTGGAACAACTTTATCTCCTCCAGAATCATGCCGGTGGCGCAGATATTGGAGCAGGAATTCAGCCGCAAGCTGCTTTACTCTCCCGATTTCTTTTTCCGCTTTAATGTCAGGTCGCTTTACAACTATTCGTTGGAGGAAACCATCAAGGCCGGTGCGGAGATGGTTGACAGAATGGCTATGACCAGAAACGAGTGGCGAAGCTGGATCGGGTTGCCTCCGAGCGAGGGAATGGATGAGCTGCTTGCGCTTGAAAACTACATCCCGGTTGACCGGCTCGGCGACCAGAAAAAACTAAACGGAGGAGGTGAGTAAATGCAGAGACAGGCTATTTGTCGCAGCGGAGAATTTAAGACGAGAGCAGACGACGGGAAACTGTACATCGAAGGTTATTTTGCCACGTTTACGGGCGAATACCGAATGTGGGACAAAGCAATCGAGCGTGTTGACCGTGGTGCTTTCGACGACACTCTCGGAGATGATATCAGGGCGCTTTTGAACCATGACACTACTATCGTGCTTGGACGCACCACCTCCGGGACGCTTACTCTCCGTGTGGATGAGCTGGGGCTTTGGGGCTCCATCTTAATCAACCAAGCAGACCAAGACGCTATGAACGCTTACGAGCGTGTAAAGCGTGGCGATGTGTCCCAATGCTCTTTCGGTTTTGACATCCTCGACGAGGAATACGAAATTCGAGATGATGGCACGACCGTCTGGACGATCAAGAAAGTCAAGCTGTATGAGGTTTCGGTGGTCACTTTCCCCGCCTACGAAGATACGATGGTCGAGGCGAGAAAAAAGGACCTTGAAAAAATCAACGGGCGCAAGCTCGAACAATGGAGAAATGAAACCATCAAAAAACTGAAAAGAAAGGAGTGCTGACGATGGCACTGAAAGCAATTATGATTGCCAAGAAACTGGAAATGAAGCGTGCGGCGTTTGACGAGCTCGTGGCGAAGGATGCCGAGTTTGAAACCCGCTCCGCAGAAATCGAAAAGGCAATCGGCGAAGCAAAGACCGAGGATGAGCAGAAGGCCGTAGAGGAAGCCTTGGAGAAATACACCGAGGAAGAAGCTGCTCATAACGAAGAAAAGGAGAAACTTTCCGCAGAGATCAAGGGGCTTGAGAAAGACCTCGAAGATGCGGAGAAAGACCAGCCCGAACCCAAGGGCGATCCTGAACCCAAAAAGAAAGATGAAAGGAATGATTTTACCATGAACACTATCAACATTCGCTCCCTCCCCATGAATGTACGTGCCTTTGACGCTCTCCCCAAAGAACAGCGTGATGCTATCGTAGCCCAGCCCGATGTGCAGACCTTCTTTGCGGAGCTGCGAAACGCTTCCCGCAGCAAGAGAGATATTACCGGCGGCGAGCTGACCATCCCCGTTGTATTCCTCGACCTCATTGCAGAGAATATGTATCGCTATTCCAAGCTGATGCGACGCATCCGCATTCGCAATGTCAACGGCGAAGCCCGCCAGACTATTGCCGGTACCGTTCCCGAGGCCGTTTGGACTGAAATGTGCGGCGCTATCAATGAGCTGACCTTCGGCTTTAACCAGATCACCCTTGATGGCTTCAAGGTTGCCGGTTATGTTCCTGTTTGTAACTCTCTGCTGGAGGACAACGATGTAAACCTCGCTTCCTGGATCGTCGAGATGCTGTCCGAGGCTATCGGCCTTGCCAAGGATAAGGCCATCCTGTATGGTAAGGGCGCTGGTCAGAAGATGCCCCTTGGTATCGTGACCCGTCTGGCGCAGGAGAGCAAGCCGACCGACTATCCCGCTACCGCTCCCGCTTGGGTCGACTTGCACACCTCTAACATCATCACCATTCCTACCGCTTCCACCGGCGAGGTTTTCTGGGCTGCTCTGGCTGTTGCTGCCGGTAATACCTTCACCCGCTACTCCCGCGGCGAGCGCTTCTGGGCGATGAACAGCAAGACCCTCGCTACTCTGCAGTCCAAGGCAATCCTTGCTACCGCTTTGGGCCGGTATGTCACCTTTGACGGTATGACCATGCCCATCATCGGCGGTGATGTGGAAATCCTCGAATTTATCCCCGATGGCGACATCGTTGGCGGCTATGGCGACCTGTACCTGTGGGCGCAGCGTTCCGGCATGACCATCGAGGCCTCCAGAGAGGTGCAGTTTATCCAGGATAACACCGTGTTCCGTGGCAAGGAGCGTGCAGACGGTATGCCCGTTATCCCCGGCGCATTTGTTGCCATCAACATCAACGGCGCTGCCGTGACTACCTCCATGGTATTTGCGGCCGATACTGCCAACAACGCCAAGCTGTCCGGTCTGACTGTTGGCAGCATTACCTTGAGCCCTGCGTTTGACGGCAATGTATTGAGCTACTCCGCCAATGCCACCGCTGCTACCGCTGCCGTGACCGCCACTCCCGAGGTGGCCGGTGCACAGGTTGCCATTTCCTACAACGGCGCCAACATCAAGAACGGCGGCACTGTTACTTGGCTGGCTGACGGCAAGGCTCACCCGCTGACCGTGACCGTGAAGAACGGCAACGAAGTGATGGTTTACACCGTCAACGTGACCAAAGCGTCCTAAAGGGGGTTAAGCTATGACAGATGCTGATATCCTTGTGATTTTGAAAGTGGATTTACAGCTTTCCACAGATGCGCTCGACAATTACTTGCTTGCGCTGATAGCATCTGCCAAAGAGTACATCACCACCGAGGGTATCGTACTTTCCACCGGCACCGGCGACGCTATGCTGGTGGAAATGTACGCTGCCTATCTCTACCGGCAGCGCCGGGAGAAAGTGGTGGCGATGCCCCGAATGCTCCGCTGGGCGCTTAATAACCGTTTGATGGAACAAAAGGCGGGTGATCGGGTTGGATGATATCATCACGCTCATCAACCAAACTTTTGCACAGGATGAAATCGGAGTAGAGGTTGCCACAGAGACAAAAACGCCAGTTTGGGCGCATCTGCAGTCTGCAACCCGTGCGGAATTCTTTTCCGCAGGTCAAAGCGGACTGCAGCCGTCTCTTGTGGCGGTCACCCCGATAGCAAATTACAGCGGGCAGAAAATAGCAGAGTGGAGGGGGAACCGTTACTCTATCTATCGTACCTATTTTGCAGATGGCGGCGACGAAATCGAACTCTACCTTGAGGAAAAGGTGGGGAACGATGGATAAGCGTGTAAAGCCCGATGAACTCGCCAATGCGATCATGAAGGAGCTCAAAACCTACGACCAAAAGGTAACTGATGGCGTAAAGAAGGAAATCAAGCAAGTAGCCAAAGAGTGCCGGGAGGACATCGTAAATATGAGCCCCGTAAAAACAGGCGAATATAAATCAGGATGGAAAGACCGTGTTGCTTATGAGGACAGCGCAGATGTTAGGATTGTTGTCTATAACAAAAAAGACCCATATCTTACACACCTGCTGGAGCACGGACACGCAGGGCCCGGAGGGATCGCAAAGGGCTCCGCCCGCCCATTTCCGCACATTGGCCCCGCAGAGCAAAAGGCAGAGCAGAAGCTCATGAAAAAAGTAAAGGTGGTGGTTAAGAAGGCATGACGCTGAAAGAATTGAATTCCCTGTTAAAACAGACGAGGATGCCCGTAGGCTACGGTTACTTCAATAAACCGCAACCTCTCCCCTACATCCTTTATCGGGTCTCATACTCCAATAATTTCGGCGCTGACAACAGCGTCTACCACCCAATCAACCATATACAGGTTGAGCTTTACACAAAAGATAAAGACCTAACAGCAGAGGGCAAAGTCGAACAGGCTTTGTCCTCTCTGTTTTGGCAAAAGTCCGAAAGTTACATTGAGGATCAACAATGTAACCAAGTAGTTTATGAAATCGAGGTGTAAAAATGGCTGATAAAGTTAAATTCGGTATCTCGAATGTCCATTACGCTATCCTCGACGGGGAAAATAACACCTATGGCACTCCCGTAGCCATCCCCGGCGCAGTTAGCCTGTCTTTGGAGCCTTCCGGCGATACCACCCCGTTTTATGCGGACAACATTCAGTATTTCGTAGCCGTGGCGAACAGCGGCTACACCGGCGATCTCGAAGTCGCCGTTTTCCCCGAAGCATTCCTCAAGGATGTTTTCGGTTACACTCTTGACACCACCAGCAAGGTGATGATCGAGAATGCGAACATTCAGCCCAAGTCCTTCGCCCTGCTGTTCCAGGAGGAGGGCGATGTGAACGGGACGAAGTTTGTTCTTTACAACTGCACCTGCACTCGGCCTACGCGTGAGCTGAACACCACGACCGAGAGCGTAGAGCCGCAGACGCAGACCGTCAGCATCACCGCTTCCCCGCTGGCCAATGGCAACTCCCTTGCCTACACTACGGCGGAGACCCCGGAGGCGACCGTGAACGGCTGGTACGCCGCCGTATTCACTCCGACGACTGGAGGCTGAAATGAACAAAGTAATCGAGATCGACGGAAAAAGCGTAGGGTTATGCGCTAATGCGCTTACCCCTCGCATCTACCGCCACAAGGTAGGTCGGGACATTGTACGTGACCTGCAAAAGCTACAAACGGCAGCGACATCCGAGGACGGATCTTTTTCCGTAAGCGATCTTGAAATATTTGAGGATGTCGCTTTTATCATGGCTCGGCAATATGACGGATCCATCCCGGACAATGTTGACGAGTGGCTTGAGCAGTTTGAGATGTTTTCCATCTATAAAGTGCTCCCTGCCATTTTGGAGCTTTGGAGCCTGAACAACAAGACTACCGCTGTTCCAAAAAAAAAATAAAACAAACCGTGCGTGAGCCCACCGGGTCAACCTTTATGCTCCGCTGCGCTGAACTCGGGTTATCCGATGAAGCGCTGGAGGACATGACCTGCGGAATGGTCTATGATTTGATGATCGAAAAGGCCAACGACGCAGAACAGTATGCCATAAAGGGCAGACCCGGCGGCTTGCGTGATTTCTTCGCAGGAGGTGGTAAGATTGGCTGAAAATGTTAAAGGCATCGTTGTTGAAATCGGCGGCGATACAAAGGGATTGTCGAAAGCGATCAGCTCGCTGAACGGCGAAATCCGTGGGACACAATCGGAGCTTAATAAAGTCAATCGCCTGCTGAAACTCGACCCGACTAATATTGACCTGCTCAAACAAAAGGAGCAATTGCTCGGGGAACAAATCAAAAATACAGAAAACAAGGTTGAAAGCCTCCGAAACGCCAAAAAGAAAGCGGATCAGGAAATGGCGGACGGCACGGAGATCAACCAAAAACAATACCGTGAGTTAGTCCGGGAACTGACCAGCGCAGAACTAAAGCTGAAAGACCTACAGGCCGAAGCGTCCAAGAGCCGTGCGGCACTTGCACAGGTTTCAGCGGTTACCGGCGAAATAGCAGAAAAGTCCGGGAACATTGCAAAGAAGTTTGCACCGACATCTTTGGCCTTTGCAGGAGCAGGAGTGGCAGCCACAAAAGCGGCTGTAGAATTTGAAAGCGCCTTTGCTGGCGTTGAAAAAACAGTAGACGGCACTACAGAGCAGCTTGCGGCACTCCGGCAGGGCATATTGGACATGGCAGAAGAAATTCCTGCGTCCACTACGGAGATTGCGGCGGTTGCGGAAGCTGCTGGGCAGTTGGGTATTGCCACCGATGATGTACTTGACTTTACCCGCGTTATGATCGACTTGGGCGAAGCAACCAACCTTTCCGCTGATGAAGCTGCCTCTGCACTTGCCAAATTTGCCAACATTACCGGAACGACCGCTGATGAATACTCCAAACTCGGCAGTACCGTCGTTGATCTTGGCAATAACTTTGCCACAACAGAGCGCGATATTGTTGAGATGGCTACACGCCTTGCGTCTGCTGGTACAGTTGCCGGGTTGTCCGAACAGGATATCCTTGCATTGTCCACCGCAATGTCCTCGGTTGGCATCAACGCAGAGGCAGGCGGTACGGCAATGACCCAAACAATGACAGCAATAAGCAAGGCTGTGTCTGCTGGCGGTGATGACCTTGAAACATTCGCAAAGATCGCTGGTGTATCTGCTTCTGAATTCGCAGATATGTGGGGCAATGAACCGATAGACGCAATCAGTGCTTTCATCGGCGGGCTTGGGAAGATGAACGAAAATGGAGAGGACACAATCTCCGTATTGGATGAATTGGGGCTCTCCGGGATTCGCCAATCCAATATGCTTCGCGCGTTAGCCCTTGCGTCCGATGTATTGGACGATGCTGTTACAACCGCAAATACTGCATGGGACGAAAATATTGCCCTCTCCAACGAGGCAAGCAAAAGATACGCAACGACCGAAAGCCAGATTAAAATCCTCCGAAACGGGCTCAATAACTTGGCGATTTCCATCGGTGATATCCTGCTGCCGATTATCAATAAAATCGTCGCAGGGCTTCAAAATGCAATCGGTTGGTTTTCAAACCTGGACGATGGGGTTAAAAAGACGATCCTTATTGTCGGCGGCCTTATTGCGGCGATTTCCCCGATTGCAGGTATTATTTCGGGAATTGCCGGAGCCATCAGCTTTATAACTGGAACGGTTATCCCGGCGCTGATAACGGCCATAAATTTCATAATCGCAAATCCTATCGTGCTGCTCATAGCTGCCATTGTAGGACTTGTTGCTTGGATTGCAACAAGTGGAGATGAGATACAAGCCATTCTCCAGCGTGTGGATGATTTCTTGCAGGGCGTATTTACGACTGACTGGTCGGAATCGTTTGGAATTTTGGGGGAAATCTTAAATTTCTTCTTTGCAACGGTAAAATCCATTTGGGATTCCATAAAGGCCGTTTTTGACGGGATTATCGATTTTATTCGTGGCGTTTTTACGGGAGATTGGGAAAGAGCATGGAAAGGTGTGCAGGAAATCTTTAAGGGAATCTTTACGGCGCTTGTTGCCATTGCAAAAGCACCCCTTAACGGCATCATTGCACTAATCAATATGGTCATTGACGCAATCAACTGGATGATAAACGGTCTGAATAAGATCCACTTTGATGTCCCTGACTGGGTTCCTGTTTTGGGCGGTAAGTCCCTCGGATTTAATATTCCGACCATCGGAAAGATTGCTTATCTTGCCAAGGGCGGAGTTTTGTCCTCCGGCAGCGCCATCGTCGGCGAAGCCGGGCCGGAGCTGCTTACCATGGCCGGAGGGCGTGCCCATGTCACGCCGCTGAACGGAAACGAACGTGGCGGTATCACCATCGAAATGAATAACACATTTAACGGCTACGATAACGCAGCCGGTGAAGCCGCTGCAAGGAACTTGGTACAGGCGGTCAACCGTGCGCTTGGGAGGGCTTACTGATGAGAAAATTTAAGCTCCAGAACGGCGTCGGTGCCGAATGGGATTTGATGGATAAAACGGCGTACTTCAATGCGCCGGGTGGATTAGGCTTCGGCAAAACCTACTCCACCATCCAAGCAGGAAGCGCATGGCTGGTATCGGACGAATTCCTTAACCAGTATGCCGTGACAGGAGAAATGATATTTTTCGACTATGCACGGTATCAGGCGTTTATTTCGTTTGTGACAAAGGGCCCGCTTTACCTGATGTATTCCCCGCTTGACACATGGTACAAAATCAAGTGCGAAGTGCAGTCTGCGGATAAGTCGGAACTGAAATCCGGCTATTTGGCAGTACCGATTACATTCCTATGCTTCGGGACTTGGCACGAAGCTGTTAAGGTAACGCAAAGCCAAGCGCCAGACCAAGGGATTAAAAGGTACATCTATACTTATCCTTATTATTACGCAGAGACAGCAACGGGAACTGCAAAGATAAGAAACGGAGATTTGGCATCTCCATGCAAGCTGCAAATCTTCGGGCCGGTCGTCAATCCTGCTTGGGCGCTTATCAAGGCCGGTACCCGTGTAGCGGTCGGAAAAGTAACCGCAACAATCCCTGACGGCCACAAACTCATTGTTGATGCTGACCCTGCAACAATGGAGATTGCAGAGTATGCGCTCGACGGAACATACATCCAAAACCTGTACCAGACCAGCGACTTTTCGACCGGAAGATTTATCTATGCTCCACCGGGAGAAAGCACTTTGACCTTTTCGCACGACGGCACGTCGGATATCGTAGCATATGTGGAGGTGGAGAAACTTGCATACTCTGTTTAAGTGCGAAGTATTCGCAAGGGATTTCACTTTTCGAAGTTTTGCTCCGATTGAAAGCCCGGAGATACAGTTTGACTACCTGACCGTAGAAAAAACTACTCTCCGGGCTGTAAATCTGGATGCAAAAAAGGGCGACTTTATAAGCGTTACAGACCAAAACGGGAATGTAGCTTATCAGGGAATCGTTGACGATGTGGAAACAGATAAAACGGGCGTAACGATTTCGGCGCAGCCTCTTATGTCGCTTTTTGACGCAGAGGTATATTTCGATCGCACGACCTCTGCAAATATCGAGCCTTTTATTGCTTCGATCATCCGAGATAACTTTGTTTCTTCGGGAGATGCTTTGCAAAACATAGCCGGTATGACGGTGGAAACTACCTCCGAAACGACCGGGGCGCTGAACCTCAAGGATAACATCCACAGCTTTTACGAAATCATCACGAAATCGCTGACGGCTTACGGTGTAGCGGTCAACATGAGCTTTGACCCGCAGAAAAAGACGATATCCGTTAAGGTTGGTAAGGTTAGCGAAACGGCGGTTATCGAAACAAACCTACAGGCCATCGTGGATAAAAACATCATCATCGGCGACAGTACCGGCCAGCTGAACAAGGTAACCATCTACAACAAGGCCGATGAGACACAGCGCATAACCTACTATCTGCATCCTAACGGCAATGTCGACACAAACAACACGGACAGAATTACACCTGTGTTTTTTGCGGCGCAGTTTTTGGAAACGGATATCAATTTTGAATCTGCTGCATACAAAAAGGCTTACGAAGCGTTAAGCCCGCAAAAGTATGACAACATGATCGAGCTGACGGCCCGCAACGACTGTGGCGTACTTGATACCTCGATGGCCATCGGCACAGAGGTTTTGGTCATTGATGGCGACAGTAGTTACAAATCTATCCTTACCGGCTATGCAAGGTCGCAGGATGTTACAAAAATGACCTTCGGCGTTGTCCGTGCCGACCTTACCAAAATTTTGATCCTTGAAAGGAGGGCAAACGCATGATAACGCTGCTCCAGTATAACGCATCTATCGTAACTCCAACGGATGATGCGTATCTGTACAACCACATTATCAACGACAGCGGCATCTTTACCGGCGTTGAGGTAACTACACAGGGTGGTAACATCATCAATGTTTCCGATGGCCGTGGCATAATCCTCGGCCGAAACTTTGTTGTGGAAGCCCAAACGATCAATGCGACGCTTCCGACCAGCGGCTCCGTCCCCGGTCGATTGCTTATCCAAATTGACATGGCAAACACCGAAGCGCCGATTGCTTTTGTTACGCAGGCGCAAGACCCGCTCCCCGCACTCGTGCAGGAGGACATCAATGCAAGCGGTACGGTGTATCAGCTGCCGATAGCAACTTTTACGGCACAGCCGACGATGGTTTCCGATTTACAGTATGTTGCGCACACTATCAGCGCTGGAACGGTTGCAAGCTTTAACGGCCGAACCGGTGCGGTTGCGCCGCAAACCGGCGATTACACCGGCAGCCAAATCAAAATCCCCGGCTACAAGCAGGCAACCTCCCGGCAGAATGTGGCCGCAACAGACACGGTAACGCAGGCAATCGGTAAAATGGAGTACAAAATAAACCGCGCTTTTGTGGTTAAGCAAATCTCCCTCCCTGCAGCATCTTGGATGGGCGCAGAAAGTCCGTACAGCCAAACCATCAGCGGGCTTGGGGCTACGGCAAACAGCAAGGTAGACATCCAAATGGATGCTACCTCCCTCGGCGTACTCATCGACAGCGGCACATCTGCGATATGGATGGAGAACAACAACGGAACGATTACGGCCAAATGCATTGGCGATAAGCCGAGCGCAGACATGACCGTACAGGTTACGATAACGGAGGTAACAGCATGAGCGTAATTTACGGCAACCCAATTATTACCAACGGGGGGGGGTAAAACTCAACATAGACTACGGAGCAACCCCTCCCTCTGATACCACCAAGCTCTGGGTACCATTGGCAACAAAGCCGAGTGCTGTGGAATGTAGTCCTGTTCTGAAGTATGGAAGAAACTACATCGCTAATGTTGATGCTTCTATTCCTTCCAACCAAAAGAACGGCCCTTTTGTTTCTTCTGTTGGTACGAAGCTGTACATTCTTGGAGGAAATTCAAGTGGCGACGCTGGAAAAAGCGTTTGTGTGTACGACACGGAAACAAACGAATTTACGCAGCTTGGTGCTAAACTTGTTGCTATTCAAATGTACGGCGCTTGTGTTTCGATTGGTAGCAAAATATACTGTCTGTCGGGGTACTACGATGGGACTGTTTCTGGCCGTTCGCAGGTGTTTGACACAGACACAAACATTGCGACGGAAATAAGACGGATGTTGTCCTCTCGTTCTTTCGCATCTGCCTGTGCTGTTGGGACAGACATTTATGTGTCAGGCGGTACACTCGCAGGCGGCGGGTATGAGTACAACTTCATCAAGTACGACACCCTTACAAATCAGTACGAAAACACGACGTTAAACCCCTACGCTATACATGGTGCAATGGCCTCTGTTGGTGACAAGATATACTACTTCGGAGGTTCCAATTCTGACGGCAATACACCTAACTGTTGGAGGTTTGACACAAAGACAAATTCCAAAGAGCAAATATCGAAACTTCCGCAAAACACCACTTATGGCGGTTCGTACATGTCTGCAATGTCTGTCGGGAGCAATATCTACATTTTTGGTGGCGATATTGGACCGACTTACAACCACGGCGTGACAAACAAAGTTTACAAGTACGACACGCTTACAGATCAATACGAACTTGTTGCAAATATGGCAGAGGCAAAATGCCAAGTTAGACTTGCCAAGATTGGTTTTGACGTTTACGCGGTTGGCGGTAGTAACGCTGGAGGTACAACAGGAACTTGGCTCACCGATATTCAAAGGTTAGTTACCGACACTCCCCTCACCAGCAACCACCTGTTCCTGCAGGAGGACTACGGCTACGATGGACTGTGGACAGCACTTAAGTCCAAAGACACCGATTTTAAGGTTAAGGTAATCAATGCCTACCTTGGGGACAGCAACAACATTGCACAATTAACAAACGCATACCTTTACGATAGCAAAGACCTAAAGTGGAAGTCGTTGACAGGTGAAAGCTATGTAGCAGATATGCAGAACGCACTAAATATATTAGGGGTGAACTAAATACTCACCCCGGAAAGGGTGAATATGAGTATTTTAGGAAATCCCATTACGCTGGGTGGTGGTGGAGCTGATTTGAACATTGACTTTGGCTCCACACCTCCCGCAGATACAAGCAAACTATGGGTTCCGCTTTCTACAAAGCCGAGCAATATTTCATTGCAGACTGGTGTTGATGTTGGCGATTTTGCTTCTAAAACAATCAGCATAGTTGATGTGAATGGAAGTCAAGCGAGTATTCCTCAATATTCAGGAATTGCAGATGATGGTAATGGTGGTTGGTATTGCTTTGGCGGCGGTGAGGGAAGGGTTACATATGGGCCATTGGCCAGCAAACATATATGGTATATCACAGCAAGTGGAGTTATCAGTAAAATTACACAGACACTTGTTTATGCGACGGCAATCCCATGGTGTATTCGGAATGGTTCATATATATACATATTTGGCGGTTTTAAGAGCCCACCGAGCCACAATCAAGCTGGTGGGCCGATGGTTCAAAAATTTAACATCCAAACAAGAGAAACAACATATGTTTGGTCAAGTGAACAACTTCAGTACACTTCGTCTGCTGGCGGCCCTTGGTGGGATGGATGCAAGCTGTTTAAGTATGGCAAGTATTTAATCCTTGCAGGCGGTAACTATCAATCAAATGACCTATATGGTGCTAATGAACAAGGTGGAAATTACATCCGGTATTACGACACAACAAGTGATACAATTGTTCTCAAAAAAATTTTTGCTGAACCAGGGAGTTATGTGCAAGCAAAACCATGTGCGATAACCAGTAATTTAGTTGTGTCTCCATATCCGTTCGGTGACCTTGGTTATCGATATAATCTTGACACATATACCGCTGATAAAGAAGCACCGACGATACCATCAGATAAGTCTGCAATTGTAAATAGAAGCTCCGTTCCATTTTACTATTCTGGTAAATCGTATGTTATCGCAACAAACGGAAAGATATACGAGTATGACGCAGCAACAAACAGTTTTTCTGCTGAACCAATAAAACAGATAACCACAGAATTAGAGGTAGGAAATTATGTTTGGTGCTATAACGATGGCCATATTTATATGCCGTATTCGTCGAGGTTGTATGTCTGTGATGCTCAAACACCTTTAGCAACCAACAACATGATTATTTCTCTTGACATCTATGGTGCTGTTTGGAAGGCGTTAAACACAAAGGATGTTTCTGCAAGCGTATATCCTATCAAGGTTTTGGTTGGCAATACCGATGGATGGGCAGAGCAGAAAGATGCTTACTTGTACGATACCGACACTAACAAGTGGACAAAGCTTGATGGTTCTTCTACCTATCAGGATATGCTCAACGCACTTAACATAATGGGGGTGAACTAATGGGCTACTATACCGAAAAGGCCAAAGAAGTAAAAGCAAAGCAGGAAGCCGAAGTGAACGAACTGTTGCAGCTTATAGCTGATGCAGTAGAAGAAAAATACCAAGAGGATATGGAGGTAATCAACAATGTATAAGATGATGAAAAAGCTGATTGAGAAGAAGTTTTACAAGACTGCTGACGAAGCACAGGGCAAGCTGGATGTGTTCTTTGCTTGTAACCGTCTGACCGATGACGAGTACAGCGAATTGACCTTGCTGGTGGAGACTACCTATACGGAGGTATAAGCCTATGGAGCCGAGCGTAATCGTAGCGGTAGTCACAGGCATCGCATCGGTCGCTGCCGTGGTCATTACCAACAACAAAAGCAACATGGAGCGTGACAACAAGGCCGATATCGAGCGAGCCGTGACCAATGAAAAGCTGGACGAGCTGACAAGAGAGGTAAGACGGCACAACGGCTTTGCGGAGAGAATCCCCATCTTGGAGGAACAGACCAAATCCCTTAACAAAAGAGTAACCAACCTTGAGCAGAAGAAAGGAGCTTGAACATGAACGAATTTGTAACTTGGACTTCCCTTGGTACTTATGCAGGTGCAGTCATGATGGTCACCATCATCACCCAGTTTTTGAAGCAGACCCCCCTGCGGAACATCAACACTAACCTCTTGGCCTATATCGTGTCCGTACTTATCCTCGTGGGCGCAGAAGCGTTTACGGGAGCCGAGCTGACGGTGCAGGGCGTTATCCTGTGCCTGCTCAATGCGGTTATCGTGGCGCTGGCTGCCGGTGGCACTTATGATGCCACCACAACTGGCATGATTAAACACACTGATGCGGCTGTTTTGGATGCCGAAGGAAAGGGGGAAGCCTAATGGCTTTCCTGATCCCGGATAACGTGCGCTATGATAACGGAGTAAAAATCTGTGAAAAGCTTATTCCTGATAGCGCCGTATGGAACCGAGACTATACCGAGGCCGGTTATACATACCGCAAAGGTACGCAGTACAAGGCAAACCGGGCGTTATCCGCTATTAACGGTGTGACTATTCACAATACTGGTCGGATTAAAGTCCCCAACGGTACCACAATGGCGGAGCAGTACACCAGAGCGACCTACCCGAACTGCAACATGGGATCTGTCCGTGTCCACTACTATGTGGATGAGAACGAAGCATGGCAGAACCTTGACGAGGGCGAGGTCGGCTGGCACGCTGCTGATGGAAACTATGGCCCCGGCAACAGCACTACCATCGCTATCGAGATCATCATGGACGGAACTGATGCCGAGTATAACCGGATTGCCGAAGATAACGGTGCAAGACTTTGCGCTGCTATTCTAAAACGGCACGGTTTGGACGAGAACGCCGTCTATCAGCACCATGACTGGTACGCAAGGAAAGATTGCCCTGCCTATATCAGACCGCACTGGAGCGCGTTTTTGGCGTTGGTGCGGCAGTATCTCAATGACGATACGCAGGTGCCGAGCGATTATGATAAGCTGGCCGCCGAGCTGGAAGACATCAAAGAGAAGTACAGAACTGAACACGCATCCGCACAGGCGTTGCGTGGCAGAATTTTAGCCGCCATCGAACAGTACGATACGGCGGCTGAATAACTCACTTTGTAACTCACTTTTATTCCGAAAGTGTGTTTTTTATTCCTTTTGTGCAGGAAAAGAGAACGAAAAACCCGCTTAAATACTGCATTTTCCGCATATAGCTTTTAATGCGTGTGGGTTCAAGTCCCATCTTCCGCACCAACGAGAAAGCCAGTAACCATGCGGGTTACTGGCTTTTTTCTTTTGCAAAAAAACTCACAAAATAACTCACTTTTTTTCCTGCTGGCCAAGAATTGATGTAAACACGCCATCAAGTGCGCTGGTTATTTGCCGATCCATCCCCGATACAGCGTGACCGTAAACCCCAAATGTGTCCATGCTCTTGGAGTGACCGACCAATTGCTTTACCCACCCCTCTGGGAGGGACTGGGCAAGGGAAACGAATGTATGGCGTAGCTCGTATGGTGTCGTTTTCGGAATCCCGTTTGCTTTGCAATATCTTTGGAAAAACTTGCGATAGGTTTCCGTTGTCGGCATTTGGAATAGATACAGGCCGTTTGACTTGGATGCTTGATCTTTTACAATCGCTTCTGCGATTTCGCCCAAATAAACGCTGCGTATCGCATTTTCATTTTTGCCTGTAGTGATTTCATTATCCTCGTTTATCGACCTCCTTATCTCCAATCTGCCCTGTTTGAAATCGTTCCGCATGATGCCACGCAATTCCCCCGGCCGCAGTCCGGTCAAAACCTCAAGGCGATAAGCATTTATATATGGGTCTTTTACCAATTTACCCTTGTAGATCGTCGTATCAACGGAGAAAAGTGTTACAATATCCTCCGGCTGCAAAATGTTGCGAACGCCAACGGGGGCTCCCTTTGGAATTGTTATATCCTCCGGGACAAAGCCGGTTACTTTCATTTTCCGCAGATATTTGCAGAAAGAAACCATATCGGCACGGATGCTTTGCAGATACTTCTTTGACAATTTCCCGTTATTGTATGCATGGTCGATAACCTTTTGCAAAATCCCATCGCAAAGTGCATCTGCCTTTAGGTGGCCTATCCTTGGGTCAATCCATGTTTTCCAGCGGCTTTCCTGCGGCCGCCAATTCGATTGCGAAGTCCGAATTTTAAGCTGCTCCATATAGCTTTCGTGCAGCTCCGATAGGTGCAGCTTCGTCCCGCAGATGCCTGATGCCAGCCAGTCATCTGCTTTTCGGTTCGCTTCCCTCTGCCCTTCCCTTCCCGGTCGACTGCTTGTAAATGTTTTTCTTACGCCATCTTTCTGGACGGCGATCTGCCAGCGGTTCTGCTTCTCAAGCCACTTTGCCGTATTTGTCCTTTCTTTCATTTTTCCCCTCCTGATAGACAACCGCCCTCGTTGCCGGGGGCGGTGTTTATTAACCAATTATATCTATGTTTCCGACCTGGAGCTTTGCGCACTCCCCGTCTCTGTATATAGCAACGACATTATTTCTCGTGGAAACTCCCAAACCGTTTTGAGCATCAACATATGTCTCAACTTTCACGGCATTTCCTGTACGGATAAAGAACCATCCTTCGAGTGGCGTTAATCCACTGCCGGGGAATTTCGCAGTATCAGGGCTGGTGAGGGCAGCAAGGACAATATCCTCTACCTTGCTTTGATAATCCACCATATCCTCAACGGAAAGCAGCTTGTCATAAAACTTGCTTTTTACCTCTCCGTCCTTATAAAAAACATAGTCTCCACAATACGCCTTTTTTACCTCACCGTTTTCTATGTCAAAATTCACATAGTAATAGCTATCCTCAACGATAGTCTTTACACCGTCCACTGTTTTGATGCTTGTTGATATAAGGCCTATTTGTTGCGCTACCTCTTTTATTTTTTCGTCTGTTGCATCTTTTCCGCACGAAGCAAGCGCAATCAAAATTGCGACCGCCAACAAACAAGAAATTAGCTTTTTCATGACCTCTCTCCTTCCAGTCCTTTTTATTGTACTTTTGATTCGGTACGATTATATTTGGAAAGAACATCTGTTCTTAATCCCGAATTAAACCGTAGTTAAGGTTCTTTGCATCGATCAGAACGAAATATAAAATCATCATCGCAAGCAGGACAAAAATGACTGCGAAAAGCGTATTGGACAGCTTCCTGCGCTGACGCACCTGCTCTTTCAGAACCTCTATCATTTCTTCGCTGCTTTGGCTGTCTGTTTTGGTATAGACTTCCTTCACGAAATGCTTGTCGAGAGATATGTGCAGCGCTTGGCAGACGGAAGCTACGAGAAAAAGGCTTGGGTTTTTGGTCGGCTCCGAAAGCAACCTGGAAATCGTCCTCTCAACCGCCCCGGCATTGTCGGCCAAGTCCTTGTGGGTCATTCCCTGCTCCTGCCGTTTTTCGGACACCTCCAGCAAAAAGTTTTCCCAATTCTTATCTTCGTCAAAACTCACAAACTCATCTCCTGTTTTTTGGAACCAGACACATTTGTCAGGAAAACATGACAAATTTGACGCCCAAACCGCAACATTTGTCAGTATACATTGGTCATGCAATTTGTTACAATTGAATTGTACCAAATACATGCTGAATTTGGAAGGATTTTTATTTTACAATAATCGACAAAAGAGGAGGAACACCAATGAACTGGAACACGGCGTTAGAGCAGCTTATTTTACAAATGACACCTGAACAATGCGAAAGAGCTATTTCTCTAATAGCAGCGAAATGGCCTTATATACTTTCTCGGCTTCCTCCGGCGAAAGAGTCCTGGAAAGCTCCATAAGTTTTTTATTGGCAGGATGCAGCTCACCTTCGGTGGGCTGTTTTTCTTTGCCCAAAAGCTCGTCAACGGTGATGCCGAAGTAATCCGATATCTTTTTCAGAACATCAACTGTCGGTACCGTGTTTGGGCTCGCCTTCCATTTAGAAACCAAAGACTTGCTGAACCCTGCATCAATAGCCGCTTTGGACGGTGCTATCTTCTTCCTCTTACAGAGGTTGATGAAGTTATCGTAAAACATTTCTAAAAATCACCCCTGCTATTTGTGCATAACGCAGAAGTTCACGCCATTCAACGAAACAGGCTTGACAGGTTGAATGTAAAGAACTACAATAGGGGCATAAGGTTGAACGGCGTGAACATTTGCAACTTCTATTTTCCCCAAATTTAGAATACCACAAAGGTTCTCATTTTTCAACTGAAACATAACGGAAGGAGGAAATTTTGGATGCCTGCACAATGGACAGGTGAACTGGTAGGCAAAATGCACATTTACGGCGTTTCCTACCGAGAACTTGCCGACAGAATCGGATGCTCAAACAAGTGGTTGAGCATGGTCATTCATGGCCACAGAAGCCCAAAGGGAGCAGAACAGCGATTCATGGCTGCGCTGGACGAGCTAATCCTTGAGAGGGGGGAGGGAGATGCCGAAAAAAATTGATACATACCGCAAACTGCGAGCGCTGATGCTCGAAAACGGTTACGACCAAACGACCCTCGGCCGTCGATGCGGATTAAGCCGCACACAAGTCAGCGACAGGATGGTGGACAAAACCCCATGGACGCTGGACGAAGTATACAGGGTGTGCGATGCACTTTGCATCGAAGCAAAAGACATTAAACAGTATTTTCCCCCACGGGGGGCAGCCTGAAAGGAGATTTGAAATGGAAACCACAAAAATGACCTACATCAACTGGATTAACGCAAAGGTAGCAAAGCCTTCCAACGACGGAACTTATCTTGTTTTCTCCAACTACAAAAGTTTTTTCGAATGCAAATACAGCGCAGATCGTGGGCTGTTTTATTTCGAAAGCAGCCCCGAAACCGGAATAGATGTATTTTGGTGGACTATAAAACCCGAACTGCCGGAGGTGCGAGATGAAGCGTAAAGAAGTGATCGAGTTTCTCAAGGAAGCCCTATATATGCTCATGGCCTTGGTCAGCATGGTCGGCTGGGTGGTCATCCTGATGGGGGTGTGTCCAGGATGACACAGAACGAGCGCATCGAAGCCATCAGGAACGTTTTCCCTGGCTACTCGAAGCCCCTCGACAGTATGTGCAAGCGCCCCGAATACTACGGCGTTAAGCGGACACCGGAAGCGCAGGCGCTGATATCGAAGAAGCGGCCAAAGCGGGATGTTTATAACCTCCATGTCTGCGTCCCCAATGGATTTGTGGACATGGTGGAATTCCGCAGGCAGCTCATCGAGATGGGCTACGGGAACTTTTCCAACTGGGTGCTGCGCTGCATCCGCAGACAGCAGGAGGAGTACAAAAAAAGAAAGGCCCCCGTCAGAGACGGAGACCTAACCACCACCACAACTATACAGGATTAAAGGAGGAATGTCAAGTGTTGGTGTACAAAGGCACCGATAAGGATATGAAGTGCCGAGATTTCCAGTATGAACTCGGCAAAGAATATGTGGAGGAGAAAGCGAAACTATGCAGCAAAGGTTTCCATGGATGTGAATACCCGCTTGATGTGTTCTCTTATTACAGCCCTGCAAATAGCCGGTTTTTCGTTGCTGACCTCGATGGTGTGGCGGCAGAAGAAGACGGCGACAGCAAGCGAGCCGGAACGAAAATAAAGCTCCGGGCGGAAATCGGTATCGATGGTATTGTAAAAGCTGCGGTTGAGTACATAAAGGAAAGAGCCGAAAGCAGCGACAATCAGACCGGCGACTGGAGCGCAGCAACCAACACCGGCGACTATAGCGCAGCAACCGTTGATGGAAAGGAGTCTATTGCAATCGTCACCGGATTTGATAGTAAGGCATCCGGCGCCATTGGATGCTGGCTTGTCCTAACCGAGAGGGGTGGCTGGAACGGTGAGACCAGCCCAATTAAAGAGGTTCGAGCTGTAAAGGTAGACGGTGAGTCCATAAAGCCCGGCGTGTTTTATAAACTTGTGGATGGAGAGGTGATTGAGGCATGACCCCGATATATGTGCCGGATGCCATCTGGCCGGACGACTACATGGATTGGGTCCATCGGGAATGTCCCGTCTGCAAAGCGGAAATCCACAGCGACATCTATGTACGCAAGTGGGATGATGAGATCATTGCCTGCGACCAATGCATCGATGACCACTTCGAGGAATACCTCGATGAGTACGAGGCGGGAGAGATCAAGAAGATTGACGCTTACGACGCCGATGGTGACAAGTATTTCGAGGAAGCAGAACAGGATATACGACCGTATTAAGGAGGATTTTAATGACCAAATTTAGACCGCTTCGGGCGGATGAAGTAGAACTCCGTGTAGACCGATACACAAGCAGAGGCGCTGTGCTTCTGTGCTATAAAGACGCACGATGCGATATGCGTATCTTGGACGAGACGGTGGGGCCCGAGGACTGGCAGCGTGAACATTACGAATGCAAAGGGAACCTTTTCTGCCGTGTCGGGATCAGAACGGCTGACGGATGGACATGGAAGGCCGATTGCGGAACAGAAAGCTACACCGAAAAGGAAAAGGGCGAAAGCTCCGACAGTTTCAAGAGAGCTTGTTTTAACTGGGGAATTGGCAGGGAACTTTATACGAGGATAAATATCGTCATCCCCATGAAGACCCAAAAGAATGAGTACGGAAAGTTTGAACCGGCAGACAGCAATGACAAGTGGGCTAAATTTACCGTAGCGGAAATGGAAGTAACCGGAGAGCGCATCACCTACCTGACTGTCGCAGACAAAAACGGAAACATCGTATTTAGCTTTGGTCAACCGGGAGATACCGGAGATGATATCACGGAAACCTGCGCTGACTGCGGTAAACCTATCATCCCAATCACGAAAAGAGACGGATCTACATGGTATGTGCGGGAGATTGTCCCCTATACCGAGAAAATGTTCGGACGGCATTTGTGCGGGCCGTGTATGAAAGCCGCAAAGGAGGCCGAAAAGGATGAAAACAACGCTGCGGTTTGAGACCGCAGACTGGACGAAAGACCGAAACGGCTACGGCATCATCTTGTATACCAAGGATGCCGCAGCCGCACAGTCCTTCCTCGATGGCATGGAGCTTGGCAAGAAATACTCTGCAGAGCTGTCCGAGACGAAGAACAGGCGGTCGCTCGATGCCAATGCGTACTGCTGGGTGCTTATCGGAGCGTTGTCAGAAGCCCTCGGCAGGCCGAGAGATGAAATCTACCGACACTATGTGCGGGAGATGGGCGTGAACAGCATCGTGTGCCTAAAGTCGGATGCAGCGTGCGAGCTGCAGGAGGCGTGGGGACTGCATGGCCTCGGCTGGCTGACGGATGCGTTTCCGAGCAAGCTCACCGGCTGTACGAATGTAATCCTGTACTACGGCTCAAGCACATATGACACGTCGCAGATGTCACGACTGATCGACCTCATCGTTGAGGATTGCAAGGAGCAGGGCATCGAGACGGCAACGCCGGCAGAGCTTGCCTTGCTAAAGGAGGAATGGGGCAAATGAAAAACGAATGGGGCGCAGAGCTTGACCGAAACGGTTACGCTCCGAGCATCGTACAGGCCGACACATCCAAGTGCTTTTTGTGCCAGCGCTCCGGCGTTAAGCTCGACCGGCACGAAATCTTCGGCAACGCCATGCGGAGCAAAAGCAAGCGCATGGGCCTTTGGGTTTCCCTTTGCCACACGCCATGCCACCTGGCACACGCACACGGCTGCGCAGAGGTGATGGATTGGCTGCACCGGCTGGGCGAGCAAGCCTGCATCGACAACTACGATTTCACGATCCCGATGTTCCGGGAGGAATTCTACACCAACTATTTGGAGGAAACAGATGAAGGTATTAGTGGCCTGTGAGGAAAGCCAGGAGGTTTGCAAGGCTTTCCGGGCAAAGGGGCATGAAGCGTACTCCTGCGATATACAGGAGCCGTCTGGCGGGCACATAGAATGGCACATACTGGGGGACGCTTTAGCGGTTCTTACCGGCGGCACCATTACAACCATGGATGGCACCAGGCACGAGATCGGCAAGTGGGATTTGCTGATAGCGCATCCTCCATGCACCTATCTTACCGTCACTGGAAACCGCTGGTTTAATGTGGAGCGGTACGGAGACGCGGCCCTCAACAGATTGGCCAATCGCCATGAGGCAGTAAATTTTTTCATGAAGTTTGCTCTTTCGGATATCCCAAAGATAGCCATAGAGAACCCAGTTGGCCATATGTCAACAGCATGGCGGAAACCGGATCAGATCATACAGCCGTATGAGTATGGGCATCATGCCAGAAAAACAACCTGTCTATGGCTGAAAGGGCTCCCCAAGTTAAACCCCACCAATGTGGTAGACCCAGGCGAAATTGACCGGAATGGCTTTTCTGCAGGAGCGTCCGCAACTTATGCTGTGGATGAAAACGGGAAGATCATCCCGTGGGACGACCCAAGAACCGCAAAAGCAAGAAGTAAGACTTTCCCCGGCATCGCTGCCGCTATGGCAGACCAATGGGGATAACAGGAGGTTACATATGTTAAATAAAGCAATCCTTAATGGGCGGCTGACGAAAGCTCCCGAACTGAAGCAGACCAACAGCGGCAAGAACGTATGCAGCTTTACCATCGCTATAGACCGCAGCCGTGACCGGGAGAAGACCGACTTCATTCCTATCGTGGCATGGAACAAGACAGCCGAATTCGTGAACCAGTGGTTCGGCAAGGGAGACCTTATCACCATTGTCGGCCGCATCGAAGTTCGCAACTACGAGGACAAGAACGGCAATAAGCGCACAGCCACAGAAATCATCGCAGAGGAGGTTCTGTTTGGCGGCAGCAAATCTACCGGCAAGGCAGAGGAAAAGCCCGCAGAGAGCGAGCAGGGCGGATTTGAAGAAGTCGAGGGCGACCCTGACGACCTCCCATTCTGACGGGAGGTGAGGATGAATGCCGAATAGATTGATAAAGGATAGCTTCCGCACAAGCGACAAGATAGCATCCTTAACGGATTTCGAGTTTCGGCTTTGGGTAAGTCTTATTGTTTCGGTAGACGATGCAGGACGAGGAGATGCCCGACCTGCAATCATCAAAGGCAACGCATTCCCGCTTCGGGAACGGGTTACTGCAAAAGATATCGACGATGCGCTCCACGGTTTGGCGGCCAAAGGCTGCGTTTCCCTCTACGAGGTGGACGGGAAGCCCTACTTTTGGTTCCCGACTTGGGCCGAACATCAAAGGATACGAGAATGCAAACCCAAATATCCCGACCCGCCTAAAAACAGCGGCTTTACACCGTCTGCGGAAATCTGCGGCAAGTTGCCGCAAGTTGCGGCGGATTGCGGCGAGCTGCGGCCTGAATCCAATCCGAATCCTAATCCGAATCCTAATCCGAATCCTAATCCGAATCCAAGTACCCCCCATGCCCCCAAAGGGGGCCGGTTTGCCGAATTTTGGGCGCAATATCCCAAGAAAGTCGGCAAAGGCGCAGCGGAAAAGGCTTTTGAGCGAATCAAGCCGGATAAGCAGACATTTGACCGAATGGTGTCTGCTATCTCTGCGCAGAAGCAGAGCCGCCAATGGACGGAGAACAACGGCCAGTACATCCCAAACCCTGCGACATGGCTGAACCAGCGCAGGTGGGAGGACGAGCTTCCGCAGGGGGAAACCGACAATGTTTTCCTGCAAATGCTGCGAGAGGAGGGAGAGCATGACCCGTTCTGAAACACTTGCCGTCATGTCTATTTTGAAGGCTGCATACCCCGGTTATTACCGGGACATGAAACGACAGGATGCGGAAGCGGTGGTAAATCTGTGGGCGGAGATGCTGGCAGACTACCCTGCTAACCTTGTAGCAGCGGCAGTTAAGGCACACATCGCAGGAGACCAGAAGGGCTTCCCCCCACACATCGGAGCGATTATCGCATCCATCGGCGAGGTCAGCAAGCCCGCCGAGCTGACGGAAGGCGAAGCGTGGGCGATGATTTCAAAAGCATTGCGGAACGGCGGATACGGCAGCGAGCAGGAATTTGCTGCATTGCCGGAGACGCTGCAACGACTTGTAGGCCATCCGTCACAGCTCCGTGAGTGGGCGATGATGGATGCGGGGACGGTACAAACGGTTGTCCAATCAAACTTCCTGCGAGGCTACAGGGCAAGGATGGAGAGCGAAAAACGGCTGGCTGCAATGCCATCGGAAATCCGAGCGAAACTGACAAACGCTGCGAACCGGCTACCGAGCTTTGACATTGCGCTGGCGCAGCGGATGATGGAGGAGAATGCATGATAAACAATGCTCTTTTTTCAAGCACTACGGATATGTGGGAAACACCGAAAGATTTGTTTGATAAGCTTGATGAGGAATTTGAATTTCAAACAGACGTGTGCGCCATCAAGCAAAATGCAAAGTGCAAGCGCTTCTACACCCCGGAGCAAAACGGGCTTAAACAGATCTGGACAGGAGTGTGCTGGTGCAATCCACCTTATGGCAGGGGAATTGAGAAATGGATGAAGAAGGCATACGAAAGCAGCGCAACGGTGGTTTGTTTAGTGCCAGCAAGAACGGACACCAAATGGTTTCACGATTTTGTACTTGGAAAGGCGGAAATAAGGTTTATTCGAGGTCGATTGAAGTTTGGTAACAGCAAGAATAGCGCACCATTCCCATCAATGCTGGTTATTTACCGGAAGGATGGAACGTCATGAAAATCATAATCCCAGAAATCCCGCCATCGCTGAACAAGTACGCAGGACGGCTGAATGGATGGGATTACCGTGCTGAAAAGCAGCGGTGGATTGGCCTGATGCGAGCATACTGCAAAAAGCAAAAGCCGATGGACAAGGCCATAGTGACCATCACCTACTACTTTCCAACACGCCATCGGCACGACCCCGATAACTACAACGGCAAGATGCTGATGGATGGCCTGACCGACCGAGGCGTTATCGCAGACGACAGCTTTGACCATGTGGAGCTGCGGTTAAGGGGAGAGTACGACAGACAAAATCCGAGGACGGAAATAACAATCGAGGAGGTTTTGGAGTGATAGCAGAAGATGCGAAAAAAGAGAAAGACCACATGACCCAGCGTGAGAGAGCGGAATTCACCCGGCGATGGAACGCTGCCGTGGAGAGAATCAGAAAAGCGACAGGAGGTGGAGAGGATGCCGTCAGCGGAGAGGATTGCGCTGGTTGAAAGACTGGTTAGGGAAAACAAGTCGAACAAGGAAATCGCAGAGATTTTGGGCATCAAGCAAAGCTCCGTCCGGTCAACTATCGTCAAGTGCGGCGTAGAGCGTGACAAGAACAGGCCGTGCAAGATTTGCGGTAAGCCTGTAGGAACGGCAAACCCGAAGGCAATGTACTGCAAAGAGTGCGGGCGAAAGATGAAGTCGGAGTACGCAAGGAAAAGCGCACAAAGGAACATGGTCGAGGTGACCTGTAAATACTGCGGAAGGAAGTTTTTCGGCAATGAAGCTGCGAAGTTTTGCTCCAAGCTGTGCTACCAGAAGGCCGTGTCCGAGGGAAAGTACAACAAGGTTGAGAACCGCATCAAGCGGAAGCCGGGGAAAATCGACATCGAGATACGCATCTGCGGTAAGACAAACGACCGCAGGGAGAATGTCGACTACTACGAGGCCAGAGAGATATGGCGCAAGGGCTGGCTTGGCCGTGGCTACGCTGCGCTGGTGACCGTGGACGGCAAGCTGCTTGACACGATCCCAAAGGTAACAAAATTTTTTGGATTTAGGGGGGAAGGATATTGAAACATTGGCTTGCTGTAATGCTGATCGTTGTGTTTGCCGGGCTGCTGCTGTGGTACATGGGGTGGCAGTACATATTGGCACAACAGGCGATGGCACAGGCGGAAGTGACCGCCGAAGAAGCTGCGGAACGAGAACAAGCCGCCTACTACAAAGGCTGGCAGGACGGAAAGCAATATTATCTTGAGAATTTTGGAGGGATAACATGGATGCAGTAAGATACCTCGAAGAAGCAAGAAGGATGTGTAGGTTTTTCTTGAATGTTGCTTGCGCTGGGTGTCCTGCGCTTATCAATCGCCAATATTGTATGTTTTCTGACGTGATTGTGAATTACGGAACAAAGACCACCGATGCTGTTGCGATTGTCGAGGAATGGTCAAAAGAGCGTCCAATAAAAACACGGAACAGCGAATTTCTGAAGCATTATCCTAATGCCCGTGTGGACTGTCACGGCGTGATTGATATTTGTCCAAAGGCGGTTGATGAAGAATACACACCGGTAAATGGATGCTGTAAAACGTCTTGTTGTGACGAATGCAGCAATGAATACTGGACGCAAGAGGTAGAACAATGAAAGGAATTGTAATCACAACAGAGAATGAGATGCGGGTGCAGGAGTTTTCCGAGCCTGCACACCGGAGCATTGGCGATGCTGTTGGAGGGTGGATTGAAATCGTGCACCCGATGCGATTGGAGCGGACTTACTGCATGATAGTTAACGAAGAAGGGATGCTTCGTAATCTCCCGATAAACAAATTCGGCAGTTTTTTGTACGGGGTTGATAGGCATTGCATTCCTATTTTGGGTGACATTGTGCTTTTGAAAGAAGGCATCAACAGCGATGGGGAGCCGGATATATTAGGGCTTAACGAACAGGAAATTAAGCACATGTGCGATATGGTGTCCGCCGTGAGCAGCGGAGAGATTAAACTGATACAGGAGGTAGAGTGATGGAACGACTGACAGAATATGAAAGCATTGGGGGACACGCCCACGCAATCCTAACGGGCGATCTGGACAATGCCATAATGCGCCTTGCAGCCTACGAGAATATAGGGCTGGAGCCGGCAGAAGTGATCAGTATGCAGGGCGAGTGGTGCGCAATGTTGGCTGCGCTGAACAGCATCGGCGGAGGTTATGGCCGCCTGCGAGAGCTGGCGGAAGCCGACAAGGACGGTCGGATGGTGGTGCTGCCGTGCAAGGTGGGCCAGCAGGTGTTCGCCTTGCTGGACACGGATAAGCATATAAGCGAGTGCGAGGTCAAGCGGATTGGTATGGGCAATAAAATCTGCTTTATTGGCCTTGAGCCAATAGGCGCCAGAGGGCGAGAGTATGGCGTAGCGCTAAACGGATTTGGCAAGACCGTATTCCTGACCCGCGAGGAGGCGGAGAAAGCATTGGAGGCGAAGAAGGATGGCTGAATTGAAACGCTGCCCAGAGTGCGGTGGAGTTGCAACCGTTATCCATGTGTACGATACCTACGATAGAGCAGATTTTGGGTGGAGTCCCAGATTACTTTTGCGGAGACGGGAAATGGAGGGAGGGCAAAGATGGATAATGTAACCGATATCATCCAGCGGGATTGGAGCAAGGACTTTATCTCCCTCATGCAAAACCGTATCATTGTATCTCACTACAAATATGGCTGGATAAGCCAAACCTACCCGGAGCTGGCCAAGGCGATAGACAGCGCAGAGGAACGGCTGCGGCTGTACCGGGAAACAGGCAATACCGAATGGTTGGTTGACCTTGCCAATTTTGCCATGATCGAGTTTATGCACCCCAGCCACCCGCAGGCCCATTTCCGGGCAACAGGCAGCGATGAAAGCCCCGGCCTTAAAAACGGGATAAGCTATAAAGAGCTGATGGAGGAGGGAGATGAATGACAGACTACAAAAAGGCTTGCAAGTGGGAACTTGGCAAGTATTACGAAAAGCTGATGGCCATCGACAGCCTGCAGGACGAGATCGATATGCTGACTGCCAGAATGGAGGGCATCAGGTCGCCCAAAATGGACGCCACACCTGTACAGGGTGGCAGCTCGACCGCCGAGGAGCGCATAATAAACGCCATCTGCAATAGGAACAACCTAACCGTCAATCACGAGCTGGTTAAGTGGCAAGTGCGGCAGATGGACCGTGGCCTGTCTATCCTGACCGACCAGCAGCGCAGGATCCTTGAGGTGGCCGTCATGCGGCGAGAGTACAATGCCATCGATAGGCTGTGTGACGAGCTGCATATTAGCAGGTCGGAGCTGTACCGCAGGATGGACGAGGCCATCAAGAGATACACCATTTGCCGATACGGTGTGACCGAGCTGTAAATCTTGGGACAAATTCGGGACAAAATTACGGCTAACATAGTGTATGATATATAATGGGCGAAGCCCATACAGGTCTCTCCTTTTCACAAACCTCCTTGTTATTAAAACTTTCCCCGCAGTTTTGGCTCCGGCGTTTTACATGGGGACACAAAAAAGAGCAAGCATTTCTGCCTGCTCTTTTTTGTTGCGTGGCTACCAAGATAGTTTCCTCAAAAAGTCGATGTCTGACCATGACAGCCCATATTTTTGCTTGATATCTTTTACGGAAACGCAGTTGGTTTCATACGCCGGAATCTCGGATAAGCGCTTGACTTCGTTGTCTGTGAGATTGTCGAAGATGTCACAGAGCTTTAATCGACTTTGGTAAAGATCCTTCGACCTATACATGCCATATGCTTCGTCCCAATCTTTCGCAGGGGCCGCGTTTTCTTCGATCTCTTCAATTCTCGCAAGGCAACTCTTCCGGATTCTCTCGCAAGCCTCTGAACGGACATTCCTGCTTTTTTCTGCTGCCTGCTCAATCAGAGATTCGATAACTGCCGACATCGTACAACCCTCCTTTTCAGCGAGTGCAGAAAGCGCGTTTTTCGTTCCCTCTGAAACTCTTACATGAATGATTTCTGTTTTGTTCATTGTTATGCCTCCTTAATCTTCAACGATTGTAAATACACTTTTGGGGATCCAAGTGGTCCAGCCCTTTACGGAGCCGTCGATAGCGCCGGAAGAAAGGCGAACCTTCATCGCTTTTTCGCTCTCGCCGAGAACTTCCTCAACGTTTACGAAAACACAGCCGTCCTCTTCGTATCTGGTCCCGAGGTCGGGATTTCTGCGGGTGTAGTCGATGAACACATTGTACGCCTTGGCGGTATCCTCGGTCTTGTCGTAAAACCAAGATTTAAGCTTAATCTCCATGTTTGTTCCTCCTTGTGATTGGCTTCCTTTACTGTCTTTATTATATCACGTGTATATACATTTGTCAACACAAAACGGCGTTGATTTCAATTTATAATGCACAAAGTTCAAAAGATTAATTTAGCATATTGCACAAAAGGAGGTAAACCCATTGGATTTGATATGCCACAGGCTGCCTGGAAAGGCCGCAAAGATATATCCCGTATCGGATGTGCATCTTGGCAGCATCCTGCACGACAAAGCAGGATGGGAAAACTTCTGCCGCCGGGTGGAGGCGGAGGATGCCTATGTGATCCTCGGCGGCGACTTAATCAATAACAACACCCGCCATGCAGCGGGAAGTCCGTTTGAGGACTACCTGCGGCCGAGGGAACAAAAAAAGCTGATGGTGGAGATGCTGACACCGATCAAAAACAAGATTTTGTGTGCCGTATCGGGAAACCATGAGGCAAGGACGGCCAAGGACACAGACCAGGACATTATGGGCGACATCATGTGCAAGCTGGACTTGGAGGACAGATATGCAGAGGACGTGGCATTTATCAAGCTCCAGCTTGGGACAAGGACAAATAGGGACTCATCGCTGGTGACATACACGATGGCCGTTACGCATGGTGCCGGCGGCGGAATATACACAGGAGCAACGGTCAATCGCAACGAGAGATTTGCCAATACCATCGAGGGCATTGACGCATTGATAGTGGGACATACCCACAAAGGTACTGTCTCCAAACCCAAAAAGATCGTGGTAGACAGCAAAAACAACAAGGTCAGTACAAAGCAATTAGTAGTAGTAAGCTGCACCGCATGGCAGCATTACGGCGGTTATGCAGCACGCAAGATGCTACTCCCAAGTAGTGAGAGCGATGCAGAGCAGCCACAGACATTGCTGTTAGGCTGTAACAAGCATGGCGACAAGCGTATCACGGTGGTGTGGTGATAAGATATGGTAGCCCGGCATAGTAGACACCGGGAGGGACAGGGCGGGTAATGATAAAAGGAGAGCACATGGATTTACAAAAAGCAGATAGCAAAGAGTATTTGGAGTTCATAGACAAATTTGCTCCCAAAACGACAACTGACGATTGTTTCACACCTCCGCTGGTGTATGATGCAGTAAGAGACTGGGTTTGCAAAGAGTACGGCGTGGACAAGGATAAGATCGTCCGCCCATTTTATCCGGGAGGAGATTATCAGGACTTCGACTATTCAAACGGTGCGGTTGTTGTAGATAACCCGCCGTTTTCTATTTTGTCAAAGATATGCACATTTTATCTTGATAAAGGTATTCCGTTCTTCCTTTTCGCGCCAGCTCTCACAAGTTTTTCTTGCAAAAATACCGTGATGCGTATGTGCCATATCGCTTGTGACGTGCAGATTACATATGCAAATGGCGCAGTAGTCAATACTGGATTTGTCACGAACCTTTTCGACGACGACATAATTGCTATGACCGCTCCGGGGCTTGGGATGGCGATACAGAAGGCAAATAATGCGGAACTTGGGCGGAAAAAGAAATTGCGAAAAACGCATACATTGCCTACCCATGTATTGACCGCGGCGCGTCTCGGTAAGTATTCCAAACGAGGGATTACCTTCAAGGTAAGCCGAAGCGAGTGCATACCTATTTCAAAGCTTGATGCTGGGGTTGGCATATTTGGTGGAGGGCTTTTATTATCAAATCGTGCAGCAGAGAGGCTTGCTGCCGCAGAAAGATATTCCTCATTAACGGCTCAAATGGCAGAAGCTGTTGAACTATCTGAAAGGGAGCTTAATATAGTGCGGGGCATTGATGATGGGAACTTTTTTGTATAACAGCCCACGATGGAAGAGAAAGCGCCTGCAAATATTAAAGCGAGACGGTTATATGTGCCAGCACTGTAAGAGGTATGGCAAAGCAGTACCGGCAACAACCGTCCACCACATCCAACACGCTGACGAGTACCCAGAGATGGCCTTCGTTGATAAAAATTTAGTCAGTCTATGTGAGGGATGCCACAATAAACAGCACCCGGAAAAGGCTGCGGCGGCAAGGGGCCGTTACTGATATCCCCCCCTATCCGTTGCGCCTTCCGCCTCTCCCCTCGCCGGTCCCTATATAGAGGCGGAA
>ERZ1034925.187-NODE-187-length-33401-cov-9.274456_pt1 | contig 33401 bp, 26 predicted proteins | sample MGYA00520687_ERZ1034925 | MGnify/ENA primary metagenome ERZ1034925 (study PRJEB33766, sample SAMN09781758) | gut metagenome | biome: gut microbiome | host: Homo sapiens | place: Madagascar | study: EMG produced TPA metagenomics assembly of the PRJNA485056 data set... | reverse complement strand
ATTTTAAATGTTCTTTCTATGTTTTTATCAATTGCACCTTTTATTGATTCGTATTCTGTTTGAAGTGAATTGTGTTCAGTATCGATATTTTTTAGTTCCAAATCGTACATTTTATCTTTGTTTTGAATTTTTGTCATTTGAGCATTATACTCAGCTTCTGCAATTGTAACAGCTGTTGTGTCTGTTTGTTCTGTAATATCGCTACAATTTGAGTAAGTTGTTGAGTTCCAAGCGTTTTTGCTATCAACTTGTTCCAATGTAACAAGTCCACTTTCAAATGCGAATTTAATCCATTCTGTGCTAGATGCAAGTCCATCTTGCAATGTTTTGTAGCCACCAGATTTCATTCTGTTGAACAAGTTTGTGTACCATTGAGCCTTTTTTTCACCATTTGCATTTTTATCTTTTTGATCTATCCAAGAGAATTTTGGCTCGCCATAAGTATTCATTACACAATCCAAAACATAAACATCATAGATTTTTTTGAAAGCTTTTTGCTTACCAGAAGTTGCACTAGCTTCAATTGCTTTTTTTAAAGCTTCAATGGTGCCCATATTATACAAAATATCCTTTGAACTAGGCGGTAGCGGATTAGTTTCAGTACCAATCTCTTTACCAAACATTTCTAAATAGAATTTTTTTGCAGTATCTATAAATGTTTTGTAGTATGTTCCATCAGGAGCATCTGTAAATTTTGTAAAAGCTCCTTGTGTGCCATTACTAGCGCCTACATCCCAGATATTTGTAATACTTTCTTGAATAGTTTCAACAATTTTTTTACCTATATCTTTTCTATCATCATCTGTAATTTCTGTATTAGAATATAATTTTCCAATATCACCTGCATTTTTCAAATCTCCAGAAGACTTATAATTACCAGCATCAAACAATGATGTATCAATTGACTTTTGCCCCTTAATATAACTAACTTTTACTGCAGGCTCAAGAGCATTATATTCTGTAGTGCTAATTGTTTGACCTTCACTATTTATATAGTAAGTAAAATCTACATTAGAACCATTAACCGTACCAGTTATAGCTGTAGAATTAGCTCCAACTTTCATTGTATAATTAGTACCAGATTTTGTGAATACAAGTTTTGTATTAAATTCTTCATCTTCATTTTTTTCGTTTTTACGCATATCAGAATATGTCAAAGTAGTAGATGTTGAATCGGAACTACGTTTTAATGTTCCGTTAGAATATGAAGAATGAAGCCAATTGTTATTAGTCTTGTAGTCATTTAAAGAATTATCCAATTCTGTTAGATAATTTTTACCATCATCTGCTGCGTATGTTTTTAACTCAGTTATAATTTTAGATAAGTTATCTAAATCTGTATAGCTGACAGTTTCATCTGAAAACATTTTGTCATATAAATCACTAAATTTTACTCCGCCAGTAGTTGCTGTTCCCATCAATTCAATTGACATTTTGTCACTTACAACTGACATCATAGTATTATATGCACTTGTATAATCTGACAAATAGCCAGTATAGTTCAAATAATCTTGAGAAGATTTTGTTACATCATATCCAGGGTGATCTGAATTAGGAATACCAATGTACATATTTTTTAGAACTTCTGACAAGCTAGTACCGCCATAATCATTGTTCTCCGCAAAATCAATACGATCAAGGATTTCATCACCGTCATCGTCAAAGATACCTGTTTTATATTCAAGATAAGGAGAACCTTCTTCTGGAGTTACGACATGATTACCAATCAAACTTGAGAAGTAATCAGTTGAATATTCCAAGCCATAGCTTTTCAAAAATGTGTTCAAATCACCATTAGCATTTTTGAAGTTTGTTGCATCAGTTTCTGATACAAGAACTTGACCAGATGCGTTTGAAATTGCATATTGGTTGTTATAAGGATTGTATGCTGTCAAAGCGTTATAAGTCAACTCTTTGTAGCTTGTTTTATTATCAGCATCGTAGTTTGTAAACATCATTTGAGCTTCGTTCAACGCAGTTGTATAAGCTTCGCTTACCTGCGAACTCTTGGTCGCAAGACGCATCTTATCGTTGTTGATAAGCTGAGCTCTCAACTCGTTGTCAGACATACGAGTCGTGATAGATAACAATCTAGCTTGTCCTGCTGCCATTCCCATGGTCGACGTTTACCTTTCTTTTTTCCTTAGTAACTTACATTATGGTATATCGGCTCATTTATCCAAATTCTTTAATAATTCAGCCCCAATTATTACAAAATGTTACAAACGTATATTTTTGCAAACATCAAGCCACAACGACTTTTCCTGCTATAATAAAAAAATGAACAAGAGAGCTTTATTATTTTACGTAACACTATTTTTATTAATTTTAGCATTTTCAGTCACCGTAAATCATTTTGACTACGACTTATGGGCCAGACTAATTGCAGGCATGGGCGTAATCGACGGTGGGCATGTCTTAACCCAAGATTTTTTATCCTACACACCTGTTCACACGTGGTGGGATCATGAATGGGGCGCCGGTGTAATATTTTACGCATGCCTAAAATATTTTGGCGCATTTAGCCTAATTATTTTGCAAGCGTTAATGTTTTTTGGAATATTTTTTACCGCCTCAAAAGTCGTCAAACTTCGTGAAAACAGCTCTCCGTACAACATCTTATTCTATTTCTTTGCGCTAATGGCTGTAATGGCAAACCTTAACGAACCAATAAGATGTCACATGTTCAGTTTTCTATTTCTCACAATATTTATTTATATATTGGAAAAAGTTCGAAAAACCGGAAGCAACAAGCTTTTATACCTAATTCCGGTTATGGTAATACTTTGGAACAATATCCACGGTGGAGTCGTTTCTGGACTCGGACTTTTAGGAATGTATGCAGTCGGCGAATTCCTTAACAAAAAGCCGTTTGCAAAATATCTGATAACACTCGGAATTTCGACCCCATTGCTATTAATCAATCCTTGGGGCTGGCAATACATAAAATTCTTACTTATGGCAAACACAATGCCTAGACCGCACATAATTGAATGGTGGGGACTTTTCTCAAAATATTTCTTATACAAACAAATTCCGTTCAAATTGTTTATGTTCGGAAGTGTTTTGGCAGAAGGGATTTTTATCTGCAAAAACATAAAAGCAAGTTCGCTCAAAGAATGGTACAACAAAGCTGACAAAGTCAAATACATCGTACTTTTAGCGACATTATACCTTGCAATCAGTCACGTTAAGCTTTTACCGTTCTTTGCAATCGCCTCGGTTTGCTTTGTTTACGAAGATTTTTACAAACTTATCGAAAACGTAAAACTTCCGGAATGGAAAGACCGATGCGTATACACGGCAATTTTATTTATCTCGATTTTCACACTTACAATAAAAGATATCTCAATTCCTGTCGGAATGGGTGCTTATCCAGTTAAAGAAGTTGAATTTATCAAAATAAATAACATTCAAGGGAAATTGCTGACAGACTTTGGATACGGAAGCTATGCCGCATACAAACTTTATCCGCAAAACAAAATCTATATGGACGGCCGCTACGAAGAGGTCTATTACGACTATATGGTGCCTGTTTTGAAGGAATTCTTTATGGTTTATCCAAATTGGCGTCAACTTTTCACATATTTTATGCCTGACATAATGATTTTGGAAAACACTTATCCAATCTACAACACCCTAAAAAATGGCAACGAATGGGCTGTTGTGTACGAAGGGAAACAGTTCGGCGTATTTGTTCCAAAAAATAAAGTTCAAAAAAGTTACAAAAAACCAACTGACGACATGGGGTATTATAAAAATACTCTGTTTAGTACAGGAATAAAATTTTAAGTAGGTTATAATAACTCTATGAATAGAAGTTTAAAATATACATGTTTATTTGGCGGAGGCGCAATTCGAGGGGTATCGTACATTGGCGCCATAAAAGCCTTGGAAGAACTCGGAATTTCGCCAGACAGGTTAGCAGGTTCATCTGTCGGCTCAATTATTGCAGCATTTTTGGCTGTTGGTTACACGGCAGAAGAACTTAAAGACGTCTTTTTAAAAGTTAATTTTGACTTATTCAAAGACATCTCAATCGGCATTGGACCACTGTTTGCCCTAAGTAAGGGCGAAGTTTTTCTTGAATGGGTTCGAGAACTTATTGAGAAAAAATTCTACGGCGACAAGTACAAAAAAGGTACAAACAGAGCCGTTACGTTCAAAGACATCGCCAAAAATCTCGTTATAATCACAACAGATTTATCAAATTTTGAGTGCAAAGAGTTTTCAAAATTTGAGACCCCGGATTATGAAATTGCCTCAGCCGTAAGGATTTCTTGCTGTATGCCTGGACTTATGAAACCTATTGAATACAACAAAACGCTCCTCGTAGACGGCGATCTCCAAAAAAGTTGGCCAATGTGGAAATTGTCAAAAAATCTTTTGACGGACGATGAAAGAATTCTCGAATTCCGCCTTGAAGGCTATTATGAAAAAAATGATATATCAGGCATTGATTACGCAAATGCGGTCTATAGCTGTATGACCGCAATGTCAACGGCTTTTATCACAAATATTTATGCAAAAAAAGACAAGTTCGACTACATTGTACTGAACACAGGCGATATTGTGGTTGTGGACTTTAATATTTCTGAAGCAAAAAGAATTGAGCTGATTGATTCAGGTTATAACCAGACTATCAGCTATTTTAAAGAATTTTTGCCACAAAAGAAAAACAAAATTTGCAAGAATTATGAAACAATTTTAACACATCTGAACAAATTGAAAAAACTTATTTCGTCTGGGGAAATCAAAAAAGCAAAAATTCAATTAGGCGATTTGTTTATAGATTTACCAGATTTATGCGAAATCATTGATTTGACAGATTATGTAGAGTTGAAAAATTTCAGAGATAGCTTTTTGCAAAACGTAAAATATCCGGCACTTTTTGGAAAAATAACTTTGGCAAACGAAAAATTGGTCATGGCAGAACTTACAAAGTTGCATGAAAAAATCAAGTCAAAAGTAGTGGAGCTGAAAGAATATCCACAGTTGATTACGAAGTCGTCATTCTGAGCAACAGCGAAAGAACCTAGCCATTTGTATAGATTCTGAATAGCAAGAATATTATATGCTCGTTGAAACTCGCATTAATATTCTAAGCTTTCAGAATGACAAGAATTGCAGCAGAGGGCTACATGCATAGCACCTGTCACTCCGGACTACGATCCGAAGTCTATCTTCATTATCGATAAACTAAAAAATAAATTATTGACTTTTAAGATATTTTAAGCTACAATTAAGTCTGTTAAGCCCTGGTGGCGGAATCGGTAGACGCGTCGGACTTAAAATCCGGTTGGAGTTAAATCCAGTGCCAGTTCAAGTCTGGCCCAGGGCAAATCTAAAAAGACCTCATTAGAGGTCTTTTTTATTGCAAACAATATTAACTTTTATTAACAAAAACCGAATTTGTGGCAATTTCTGGTATTTTCAATACTTTATATATATATAGTATATAATGTTAAGAAAGAGATACCATGACAATCGGCAATTGGTTTAAAACAAATATTCAAAATGGCAATTTGTCCAAATTATTCGGAGCATTTGGACAAACAGCAATGAATGCCGGCATGGCAAGTGCAGCAATGCGTCAAATGAACCGACAACAGAGTATTTTTGGCAACTGTTGGGGTGGTTATGGGCAAAATTATGGTGGTTGTTGTAACAACTCAATGATGTACGATCCACTTGGCATAATGAATTATTCCGGTGGAGATTGGTTCTCAAACTATAACTCTCAAGTTGGTATCCAAATGGCACAACAAATGGGCTATTCAGATGGATTAGAAATTGCGGCAATTAATCAAGCAGCCAAAGCCAAAGCCGCTCAACAGAAAACAGGTACACCTATTTCTAATGCAAAATATGCAGGTGATATTGATAAAAACCAAAGTACTAAACTTGGCAAAGCTTTTGACGAGGCTAGTACCCAAATAGTAGATAAAGATGGCAAACCAATAAAAGGTAAAGAAATTGAAATTGTCAAAGGTGGAGTTGACAAAACAGATAAAGGAGCTGCGAAATACAAACAAGCAGTCAGTGAGCTTGGAAAATCCTTCCTTGCTGAAATGGATCAAACATCAGGTAACAATGACCAACAATTAACAATTGATGAATATGTAAAATATGAAATGAGTCATTTAAAGAGCGACGCAAGTGATAAAGAAAAAGCACAGGCAAAAACTATGGCTCAAAATGCGTTCCATAACCTTGATATCAATGGTGATGGCAAGTTAGACTGGAAAGAATTAGCATCAAGTATGGCTGTATTAGATGCAGATTCTAATGGGAAACTAGATGGTGTAATTACTTCTGAAGAATATGCAAAGAATACTGAAAATCTTGGACAAGCCAATAATACAACATTTAGACAAGCATTATCTAAGAGATATCAGCAATTATTTGGACAAGACAAGTAATTTATCAAACATCTCCCAATCAAACTTTTTGGAATTTGCAAATGCCAATATTTCGTCTTTATTGAGGTTTTCAAGTTTTTGATAAATAGCCTCAAGATTTTCATGTGCGTCCATAGAAATCATCGGGATTTTAGCATCTGCAGCTAATTTTTCAACCTTAACATCATAGTTTATAGCGCAAGTTTTCACACCAGCCTTCAATGCAACTAAAACCGCATGGAAACGCATACCAACCAAATATTCAAGATGTGACAAGCGATTAATAATGTCATCTTCCACAATCTCTGTTTGCATATCAGGGTTAAACGATTTTAAAATCCGCTCAAAATGTTTTGACAACTCTAAATCCTGTGTTTTTTGGAGTGAAAAAATCTCGATTTTCTTGTTTTCGAACTTTGTAACCAAAAGAAGTGCAAGCTTTTGAAGCAACTCTTCATTCATCGTCTTGAATTCTCGGAGCTGAATTCCAACGACACCACTATTTGCTGTCACAGGGATATTCAAAGAATAAATCGGATCACAAACCAATTTTGCCTCGACGCTCAATGATTTAAGTAAATTCAAACTTTTTTCATCACGTACGGTAACAATTTGACAATATTTCAAAAGATTTTTCACAATATTTTTTGCCAAAGCACTATTTAAAGGACCGATTCCCTGCGCAAAGATTATGACTTTTTTATTAAGCAAAAGCCCTAGCGCAATTATAAAAGCATAATAAATCAAACTTTTTAGACTCGTAACATCTTGCAAAAGGCTTCCACCACCAGAAATCAAGACATCACAATTTTTAATAGTATCAACAACTGTCCTCAAATCAAAGCGTCTGACAGCCTTTACGCCATAAGTTTTTTCTGTAAACTCACAATCGCTTGAAAATACTGTCACATCAACATCTGGCAAACCCTTCAAGTGCGAAGTCAAAACCGACAATATCGCCTCATCTCCAAAATTTTTAAATCCGTAATACCCAGAAATCGCAACCTTAACCATTGTTACCTCTATAAATTGAATAAACATCATCTCTATAAGGAATTGATTTAATCGCACCAATACCCTTTGCTTGAAGTCCGGCAACAATTGATGCAAATTTTGCAGCTTCAAATTCAGTAAATCCATGAGTCAACGCATACAAAAATCCACCATTGAAAGCATCGCCGGAGCAAGTCGTATCAAGACATTCCGTCGTATAAAAGCTTGTAAAATTGATATTGCCATTATAACCGGTGTAATACCCTTGTTTTTCCGCAGATTTCAAGACAACTGTTGAAATTCCCATATCCCAAAGGCGTTTGATAATATTTTCATAAGAATCAATCTCAAGAATATTTACAGAATCCTGTTTTGTATTCATAAACAAAATATCAACATACGGAACAACCCTGAAAAACGCTTCTTTCGCATCATCAGCCGTTGTCAATGCTGAATGATAATTTGGATCATAAGCTGTTCTTACACTATTATCTTTTGCCAACTTAAATGCATATTCAACTGCCTCACAAGCAGACGGAGAAAGGGATTGAGTCACACCTGATGCATAAACAATTCCGACATTTTTGATATAGTCTTCATTGATATCTTCCAAAGCAAGCTTAGACGGAGCAATTTTCTTCCTGTAAACAGCAATCTCTTTTTCGGCACACGATGGTCTTGCAATAATATACAAGCCATTTGGCTCATTAGAAATTTTTACCTGAGAAATATCAAGCCCTTCACTGTGCCAACCATCTAGCAAATAATCCTTAAACGAGTCATTGCCGACACGAGTGATAAACCCGACCTTTGCACCCATTCGAAGAGCTGCAACTGCCGTTGCCAAAGCATCTCCGCCATAGTACTTATACAAACATTCTGCATCAGCCATCTTGGTATTTGCAGATAATTCGATTAAGCATTCGCCAATTGCAACGATATCAAGCTTTTCGTCCATTACTCACCTTTCAATTCGCCCAAAACTCGTTTTGCACGAGATGTAATTTCAGACAAAGAATATCCATCATAAAAATCACGCCCAACACCAACACAAGTTGCGCCAGCTTTAATATATGTATGAACTTCGTCCAACTTTACACTTCCTAAAGGCATTACGTTCAAAAACGGCATAGGTCTCAACAAATCCTCAACATACATCGCTCCGCCCATAGCCGTAATCGGATAAATTTTTATAAGCGGAATACGTGCTTTCCAAGCGTTATAAGCCTCGTTTGCCGTAGATGTTTCTGCAATATAAGGAATTTCTTTGTCCTTAGAAATTTTTACTAAATTCTTTGAAAAAATCGGTGATGACAAAATCTTTGCACCGGATTCAATTGATGCCTCAGCCTGCATTGCGGTAATAATTCCACCTGCACAAACAATAGCATGCTTTGAAATTTCTGAAATTGCTTTGTAAATCGACGGATTTTGAGCATTTATTTCTAAAATTTTAACACCGCCCTCAATTAACGCATTCGCCCAATCTATTACTGTTTGAGCGTCATTGCTTCTAAGTATCGGTAATATTTTTTCTTGTGATAAAAGTTTGATTAAATTTTCTTTCATAAACTATCCTTTTTTACAAATTTATTATATCATAAAATAAAAGGGACAATTAGGGATAATTGAATATGAAAATTTTTAAAGGAAAAACTTTTTTTATAAAATCAATTTTTGTACACATATTTTTGGTTTTGATAATTGCATTTATATCAATAAACCTTTGGGAAAGTCCGATTTATGACACAATGACAAACCTCACAGACTCAACAATGAAGGGTTCTGACGAGATATCACTAATTATTATTGATAACAAATCCATAGACAGCTACAGATGGCCTTGGGCAAGATCCTTGTATGGAGAAGTTTTTGACTACCTAAACAAATACACAAACGCAAAGGTCGTTGTTTTTGACTCAATTTTAAGCAACTTAGACAAAAACAACCCACCAAGCTCTGATAATTATTTCTTTGATGTCGTAAAAAATTCCGACAACTACATCGGGGGCTATATGGCGCTTCCGGCACTTTACGAAAACCCTGAACTCGGCACAACTTACGACGAAGCTTTTCAACATAAGTTCTCTATCGATATTGCCGACAAAAGAACCAAAAACAATTCAAGATACAGCAGTTATAACAGTTTAACGATGTTTCCTAAAGCTTATTTTGACGCACAAGAAAATGTTGGCTCCGTGAATTTAACACTAAATTCAGTCGATGGAGTTTTACGAGATGCCACAGACTTAATCAGTTATAACGACAATTATTACCCGTCACTGGCTCTAAAAGCCTATATGATGGCAAATAAAACCAACAAATTAACCCTAACAAACAAATATCTTTTTGTTGACAAAACTGGGTTAAAAATCCCTGTATTCAACACAAACGGCGACATCAGACATAGAATAAAATTCTGCAAATTTCTACCGAACAGCGAATACACTCACAAAACCTACTCCGCAATCGACATAATAAACTCTGACAGACTCATAAAACAAGGTAAAAAGCCAATAATTTCGCCAAAAGAATTTGACGACAAAATTATATTTGTAGGCGCGAATGCGCTTGCTGTCGAGGACGTTTTGAAAACCGTAACCGCCACAAAACACCCTGGGGTGGATATTCAGGCAACAATCCTTGATAACTTCTTAAACAACCAGTTTATGACAGAATTCAACGGACTTGTAAACATTTTAACAATTGTTCTATTATCAGCTATAACCTTCGCTATCATTAGATTTATGGCATTTTTGCCATCACTGTTCACATTAATCGGGATTTCAATATTATACTTTATCTTCTGTATAATCTGTTTCAACAACAACGTCGTACCACTTGTAATTACACCGCTTGCAGTTCAGTTAAGCACAATGATTTTTGGATACTCATACAGATTTATTCTGGAAGGCAGAAATAAAGAAAAAATCAAAAATGCAATGGGTAAATATCTTTCACAAGATATTATGAAAAACGTTGTTCAAAATATCGATGACATCAAACTCGGTGGTAAAAAAGCAAACGTAACAGTTCTTTTTGCCGATATCAGAGGATTTACAAGTATGAGTGAAAAGATGACCGCAGAAGAAGTTTCTGTAATTTTGAACGAATATTTTTCTGAGGTGGAACCAATTATCACAAAATATAATGGCGTAATCAACAAATTTATCGGAGATGCAGTTATGGCGATTTTTGGGGAACCTATTCAGGATATCAATCACCCGCAAAATGCAGTCAGATGTGCTTGTGATATGCTTAAAAAAGTAGATCAGCTTCAAGACAAATGGCTTGCAGAAGGCAAACCAAAAATCGAAATCGGTATTGGTATTAACACAGGAGAAGCATTTGTCGGAAACATTGGCTCCGAAAAACGTCTTGAATACACCGTTATCGGGGATATGGTAAACCTTGCAAGCCGTATTGAAAGCTACAACAAGGTTTACAAAACAAATATGCTTATCAGCAGTTCAACATATTCTTGCGTTGCCGATATCGTTGATGTAATCAAGATTGCAGATGTTACAATTCGTGGGAAAGCCAAAAAGATGGATATTTACGAGGTTTTAAAGCTTAGCGAATAGATTATGATTGAAAATATTGAACAATTAAAAAAAGCGATTGAAATAGAAATTCAATACAAATATATTGATATTCATGGTAAAACACAAGCTTTTTCGACCTTTATAAAGAATGAAGCAAAAAAGTATTATAAACTTTCGAAAAAAAATCCTAAATGGGCGGTTATTGCAGAAGCATTTGAGCACTACCCTTTTGCCGGCGTAAATGAGCGAAGAAAGAGCATTGACAACCTCATTCGAGTTCTTACATCAGAAGCAAAAGCTAAAAACAACGAGCAAGAAACTGATAGCTGTCAAACTCACACTCAACATCTAAAATCCGCTGCCGAAACAGATGTAATGTATATGAAAGGTGTCGGACCTAAAATAGCTTACAAACTCAACAAACTCGGCATTTATACCGTTCAAGATTTGATGATGTATTTTCCGAAAAAGCACATTGATTACTCATCAAGAACCCTAATTCGAGACCTTAAAGAAGGAGAAACCACAACCGTTTTCGGCTACATCAAATCAGTATCCGCTTTCAATACTCAAAAGAAATTATCTGTCGTAAAAGTCGCTGTTGCTGACGAAAGTGGTCGACTTGATTTGAGCTTTTTCCAAGCGAAATCAAACCGATTTATGCTTGAAAGGACAAAAGCACAATTCCCCGTAAACGCCGGAATTATGCTCTCCGGCAAGGTTAAACGAAACAATTACGACGGCAAATTGACGTTTGACAAACCAACCTATTCAATTATGACAGGCGAGTTTTTGGAAAACCAAAATTCAAATTTGAATATCGCAAGAATTGTCCCAATTTACACAGTCTGCGAGGATTTGAGTATAAAAGTTTTACGTCGTGCTATTTTCAACGCTATTCAGACTTACAAAAATGAAATCACAAATGTAATTCCGGATTTTATACGGGAAAAACTTGGAATTCTTGACAAAAAAGTTGCAGTTGAACAAATTCATTTTCCAGAAAGCCAAGAGCTGCTAGAACAAGCACGATTTTCACTTATTTTTGAAGAACTTTTCTTGATACAACTTAAGCTTGTCCGTCTGAGAGAGCAAAACTCCGCAAATCACTCTGCACTTGCCTTGAAAATTAAAGAAAAAGGACTTGTGCATCAATTTATAGACAGCTTACCGTTTGAACTTACAGGGGCTCAAAAGCGTGCAGTAAATGAGATTTTGGCAGATTTAAACTCTGATATTCCTATGGCAAGACTATTACAAGGCGATGTTGGTAGCGGGAAAACAGTCGTCGCAACAATTATGCTACTTGCCGGAGTTGAAAATGGTTACCAAGGCGCACTTATGGCTCCGACAGAAATCCTTGCGCAACAACATTACAATAACCTTCAACAATGGCTCACTCCAATGGGCATAAGCGTTGGTCTTTTCCTTGGTAGTCAAGGTAAAAAAGTTCGTGAAAAATTCCGCACAGACTTACGCAACGGACAAATGAACATCGCTGTCGGAACTCACGCACTAATTCAAAATGACGTCGATTTTTACAACCTTGGCGCAATAGTAGTCGATGAACAGCACAGATTTGGCGTAAAACAAAGAAATGTCTTAAAAAAGAAATCGCAAAATCCGCAAATGCTTACTATGACAGCGACTCCAATTCCAAGAACATTGGCACTCACAGTCCACGGCGATCTGGATTTGACAATTATCGACGAACTTCCAAAAGGAAGAAAACCGATAAAAACATCGCTCGTAACTTCTCACAGAGGTGTTTACGACCTTATTCAACGAGAAATTGAGGTTGGACGCCAAGCCTACGTTGTCTATCCGCTAATTGAAGAGAGTGAAACACTATCTGCAAAAGCTGCAACTATTGAAGCCGAGCGACTTCAAAATGAAGTTTTTCCGCAATTCAAAATCGGACTTCTTCACGGGAAACTCAAAAATGACGAAAAAGAGCAAGTAATGGTGGATTTCAAAAATAAAAAATATGACATTCTTGTTTCCACAACCGTTGTAGAAGTTGGGGTTGACGTTCCGAATGCAACTGTTATGCTGATTGAAAACGCCGAAAGGTTTGGCTTGTCGCAACTTCACCAGCTAAGAGGACGTGTCGGGCGTAACAGTCTGCAATCCTACTGCATTTTGCACACTTCAACAAAATCGCAAGAAACAAGAGAGCGTCTGAATATTATGACGCAAACCAATGACGGTTTTGTTATTGCTGAAAAAGATTTGCAACTCAGAGGTCCCGGGGAATTTCTCGGAACTCGTCAAAGTGGCTTGCCAGATTTGATTATTTCAGATATTGTTCGTGACGCAAAAATTCTTGAAACAGCAAGAGCAGAAGCGATTGATTTTGTAAAATCCCACAAAATTGACGAATACCCAAAACTCAAAGAAATCACATCTCTTACCCTATTTTCAGGACTCGATATTTAATCTGAATTTGACCTAAATCTTTTTAAGTGCATGTGAAAGTTTTTTCAATTTTGCCTCAGTCGTCCCAATTCCGCAAAGAAGCATTGTCGAAACTTCGTTTGTTTTTTCATCTTCAATATCAAATTCATCAAAGAGTTTTTCAGACAGCTCAAAACCTGTCATACCGGACTTCTTGATTAAAATTTTTGTGACATCATCACCGCCAAATTCAACATTGTCTGTCGAATTCTTTATCTCTTCAATTTGAGAAACCAGAGTTTCGATTTTTTTACGACCTCTTCTTGAATTCAAAAAGTTAATATTTGCCTCAATCGACGCCAAAAGCGGATATGATGGAGATGTTGTATTTATCATCGAAAGCGCATTTGATGCATCACAATCACAATTTACATGCAAAAGCGCCGTCGGATTAAGCCCGCCTGCCGTTTTATGCAAAGATTGAATGGTAAAATCTGCGATATTTACAGCACTTTGAGGCAATTTATCAGAAAAAGGATAAAGCGCTCCATGCGCCTCATCTACAATTAAATAAGCGCAATTATTTTGGCAAACTTCTTTCAATTTTTTGATATCAGAAACAATTCCCTCATAACTCGGAGACGTCACAATTACAGCCTTCACACCTTTTACATCAACAAGTTCAGGTGTTGTCTTTTGAGGAATTCCCCACTCTTTATCAATCGGTAAGTCATAAAAAACAGGTTCGCAACCGGCAAGTTTCACTGCGTTCAAATGACAAGGGTGAGAATTTCGCCATAACAAAACCTTATCCCCCTTATTGCAACATGTCAAAACAGCTGCAATAACGCCACTTGTAGATCCATTTGTCAAAAAATGAGTATGTCGAGTTCCATAAATACCAGTAGCACGTTTCTCTGCAAGCATTAAAGCCGTCTGAGGATCTTGTGCCTCTGTCTCAGAAATATCATATTTATAAAAATTACGAAATTTATTAAAAATAAAATATTTCTGATTATGCGACGGAGTTGTAAACAAATATTTTCTATTTTGTTTTCTCAATAACTGGATAAGACTCATAACTATTTATTTTTTATCTCGATACTTCTTTTTGTACAAAACTGAGTAAGAGTCATCTTGTCAATACTGTTATGATACTCAAATCTTCCAGAAACGGTATATCCACCGTTTTCATTTTTTTCAATTCTTATCGGGCTAAATTTGCAGTCAACAGTTTGTTTTTCAGACAACGGCAAAGAAATTGAATATTCTGCTTCAATATTAATGTTATCATTTGTACGGAACTTCATACCACCGGCAGAAATATCGAGTGTTGTAATCTTTTTAACATCATCTCCACTTTTCAAATCCAAATCATAAACGTACTTAATACGAGTATATTGACGTCTTTGAAGGAATTTATGTTTTGCAGGAGTTGCAATCTTAACTCTTTTACCATCAATAGTTTCAGGGAATGAATCAAAATACAAAGTTCCGTGAGAAGTTTGCGTATAAAACTCACAGAAATTATGACGCATCATACCTTGTGGTTCATATTCCAACTCAACAGTAAAATATCTTGGTTCAACCTCAACAATAGTCCCCTTGTTAGCACATTTAAAATCTGCCGGCACTACTGTAATTTTTCTATCTTTTTCTAATAATTCTCTCATAATAATCCTCTTTTGAAATGATTATACTACATTTTTTTCGTTTTGTCGAGATGTTATATAACTACTATTAAAGAAAAACAAAATAGACGAATAATTTCTTGCTCGAAATTTATCCGCCTATTATTTTTTATTGTATTTACACCAATATCCACATATTTTATCATTTGCGATTATTTCTGATTTTGAGTCGCTAAATGATTAAATTATGAAATGATTAAGCTATTCACCGACACAAACCGCCTGATACGTACTGGGGTTGCGGTATTTGCTGTTCCAATCCGTGCGCGACTGGTAGAAGACGCGGTAGGACGCGTAGTATCTATTGTACTCCTCTCCCGACCAAACGTAGAACTCAGAATTACCAAAACCCAGAGATGATGCTTTTGAGGTGTCTAAGGTTAGACCACCGTATATAGCTTGCGTAGCTCCAACTGATGGGTTGCCTTTGTAGAGCTCTGTTGCTAGTTTACCTAAGTCTGCCATTGTTGGCATTTTAGATACTCCACCACATTGTTTTACGGCTCCTGCCCAATAATCTTGTTCATAGTAGCACTCTTTTATTCCAAGTTTTCCTTTTTCAGCTTCACATTCTGCTTTTGTTAATGGGCTTGGAGGGAATGGAGCTGTAAGGCATTTCCCGCCTAACTCAATTGAACATTCTGAACCCAAACCGCTTGCTTTTCCGAATATCAAAACATCGCCATTTGAATTTCCTTCAAGTTTTGCAAGTTTATTAGGTTTTTTACCGCCATTCCAATCGAAAACTCCTGCAAGGCAGTTTAAAGAATTCGAATTTGAACCCTTACTATCGCCGGATTTTAATCCTTCTTTATCAACGTCAAATGTACAGCCTTTGTTGTAGCTCAAAATCATTGCCGTACCGTCACCAGTCACAATTCCGACAGTATCTGACCAATCATCACCGTCAGCTTTTTGAATTTTCAAGTTTTTTGCAGTCTTGGTTTTTGAAATTTCCCAAGTTTTTCCCGCATCGTCCAAAGTAACCTCTTTTGAAGGCCAACAATTAGCGAGATGGGCGTTATCACAAACTTTGGCGATTTTCATGTGTCTTTGCATTTCTTTTACAAACGCATCTGTGCTGTCATACCCAATAAGTCCACTCTGCACAGCCATTTTGTCAGTAACCTTGCTGAGTTTTTGTTTAATATTCGTAACGCGTTCCGCCTTAACCTTTTGATCAACATTGCTCAACAAAACAGGCAATGTAATCGCCGCAACAACACCGATTATACCAAGAGTGATAAGAACCTCTGCCAATGTAAACGCAGATTTCTTAGCAGCTAATCTAGTATCTCCGAGGTTACCCCCCCCCCGAAACACTTCATTACATTTTTTCATATCGAGCTCTCTTTCTTTTTTGTGTGCATACATGTGTTATTATAACTCTGTTTTTGGGATATGTCTAGACTTATTTTATAGGAAGTTAATACTATGTTACTTAAAAAAGACGATAAGGCGATAGGGCGTTAAGTTCGTATTGGAAAAAGTTACTAAGTTACTTTTAATACAGATAATTTTAAAATAAAAAAACGAGCCTGTCTCCAAGCTCGTTTTTCAATTGTTTTATGCTGTCTTAAAAATTGAATTACTCAATAATTTTGTCAACAACACCGGCACCAACTGTGTGGCCACCTTCACGGATTGCAAATCTCATACCTTCTTCGATTGCAACAGGAGCGATAAGTTCAACTTCCATTACAACGTTATCACCAGGCATTACCATTTGACCATCAAATTTGATTGAACCAGTTACGTCAGTTGTTCTGATGTAGAACTGAGGTCTGTAACCAGGGAAGAATGGAGTGTGACGTCCGCCTTCTTCTTTTGTCAATACGTAAACGTTAGCTGTGAATTTTGTATGAGGGTGAATTGTACCAGGTTTTGCCAAAACTTGACCACGTTGGATTTCAGTTTTGTCAACGCCACGAAGCAATGCACCAATGTTGTCACCAGCTTGACCTTGGTCAAGAGATTTTCTGAACATTTCAACACCAGTAACAGTTGTTTTCTTAGTTTCACCTAGACCAACTAGTTCAACTTCGTCACCAACTTTAACGATACCACGTTCTACTCTACCAGTAGCAACTGTACCACGACCAGTGATTGAGAATACGTCTTCAACTGGCATCAAGAACGGTTTGTCCAAATCACGTTCTGGAGTTGGGAAGTAAGTATCGATAGCGTCCATCAATTCCCAAATTTTATCAACCCATTTATCTTGACCACGAGCGATTGAAGGGTTAGCCTGAGCAGCTTCCAAAGCTTTCAATGCAGAACCGTGGATAAATGGAATGTTGTCTCCGTCGAATTCGTATGAAGAAAGAAGTTCTCTAACTTCCATTTCAACCAATTCCAACAATTCAGGATCGTCAACCATATCACATTTGTTCAAGAATACAACCAAGTTAGGAACGCCAACCTGACGAGCCAACAAGATGTGTTCACGAGTCTGAGGCATAGCACCATCAGTTGCAGCAACTACCAAGATAGCTCCGTCCATTTGAGCGGCACCTGTAATCATGTTTTTAACATAGTCAGCGTGGCCCGGGCAGTCAACGTGTGCATAGTGTCTAGTAGCTGTTTCGTATTCTACGTGAGCAGTAGAGATTGTAATACCTCTTGCTTTTTCTTCTGGAGCAGCATCGATTTCATCGAATTTTTTCAATGCAGCTTGTCCTTGTGCTGCCAATACAGCTGTAATAGCTGCTGTCAATGTTGTTTTACCGTGGTCAACGTGGCCAATTGTACCGATGTTAACGTGCGGTTTGGTACGTTCGTACTTTTCTCTTGCCATGAGATTAATCTCCTTTTTCTAGTTTATACTACAATACTAATTTGGTATTTTAAGCCATTTACATATATAATATTTGCTCAAACTTTTTTGTCAACAAGTCTTGAGGATTTTTGTAAATATTCCCCCTTGCCCCTGTGTAGGAGAGGAGTGACTCCGTAATTTATAAATTACAACTATTTAAAAAGAGCCCCAAAATTGAGGCTCTTTTATAGTTTTTGAACTCTTTTGCTAAACGCTAAAGATAAAGAATCTTAAACTATTCTTCTGTTTCTTCAGCAGCATCTTCTTGAAGATCTTCTTCGTCCAAAGCTTGTTGATTCATCTCTTCTTCAATCTCTTGTTGAAGTTCATCAACTTCTTCTACTGCCTCTTCTTCAACTTCTTCCGGAGTTTCTTCATAATTAGAGATGTTTTGAGCTTCTGCTCTTTCCATTTGAGAAACGCTCTTAATATCTATTTTCCAACCAGTCAATTTGTGAGCAAGTCTTACGTTTTGACCTTCTCTACCGATTGCAAGGCTCAATTGATCGTCAGGAACAACAACCATTGCGTCATGTGCATATTCATCATCTGCCAAAATATCAACAGACACAACTCTTGCCGGTGACAAGGCGTTTACAATATATTCAACAGGATCTTCTGAATATCTAACAATATCGATTTTTTCGTTTTTCAATTCAGAAACAATTGTTTGAATTCTGCTACCACGAGGTCCGATACAAGCGCCAACGGAGTCAACTTCCGGATCATTTGACCAAACAGCAATTTTTGTTCTGTAGCCAGCTTCTCTTGAAATTGATTTAATTTCAACGATTCCATCTTCAATTTCAGGGACTTCAAGTTCAAACAATTCTCTAACGATTTCAGCATGCGCATGAGAAACGATAACTTGTGGCAATCTTGTTGTTTCTTTTACGTTAAGAACAAAAACTCTGATTCTGTTACCAGGTTTGTAATATTCTCCAGGGATTTGTTCTTTTTGAGGCATAATAGCATCGATTTTACCAATATTAACAATAACATTACGGTTTTCAACACGTTGAATAATACCTGTTGTCAAAGTTCCTTTTTTCTCCATGAACTCTTGCAAAACCATGTTTCTTTCAGCTTCTCTGATACGTTGTGTAATAACTTGTTTTGCAGATTGAGCAGCAATACGTCCAAATTGTTCAGGAGTAACTTCAATCTTAATTTCGTCGCCAACTTCAACATCTTCAGCAATTTCTTTTGCTTCCGCCAAAGTGATTTGAGTATCTTCATCTTCAACGTCATCAACAACAAGTTTTGTACTGAAAACACCGATTTCGCCTGATTGTTCGTCCAAAATAGCTTCAATATTATCAGCTTCTTTAATGCGCATGTGCTTTTTGTAAGCAGCAACCATCGCATCACACAAAGATGCAATCAAAACTTCCTTAGAAATTCCTCTTTCTCTTTCAAGCTCTTCACAAGCCTCAAATAATGCTGTTCCAATTTTAATCATGATTATTTTCCTTTCGTTAGTTGTGAGTGTTATAATTTATCGTAAAGTCTATAAATCCTAACGACTTCAATCAATATACAATTTCGCTGACTGAATATTTTCTTTCGGGATTTGAAGTTCCTTTCCGTCATCAAAACGGAAAAATTTCAACCCATCGGTTTCGTTATAGTCAAGGATTTCGCCTTTAAAAATCTTTTCTTCTTCTCCTTCCAAAGGTGTTTTTAGCTTCAAACTAATTCGTCTGCCGTTAAAAATCACAAATTCCTTTTCAGACTTGAATTTTCTCTCTAACCCTGGGGAGGACACTTCCAAGTAGTATTTAACAGGAATAAGTTCGTCCAAAAAGTCAGACAGGCTTCTTGTCACTTTTTCACAATCGTCAAGAGTAACCTCTTTTTCTTTTGAGTAAAGGTAAATTCGCAAAAACCATCTATGATTTTCTTTGACAAATTCAATTTCGATTGGAACATATCCAAAACGCATCGCAGTGTTTTCAATCAACGGTGTAATCTTTTCCAACACATCATGCCTGTTAATTTCCTGTTTCATTACCTACCCTTTCTGGACTTTCGCCCTCACTCGCACAAATTTTACGAGTATTTATGTAAAAAACGAACGAGGTATCTCGTTCGTTTTTTCTGAGGCAATACTGCCTATGCGCTCATTATAAATTAGAATCGATTAAATGTAAAGTGGTTTGTTAAGATTTTGCAAATTTTCTATGAAGATGGATTATCTTGCAAAGAACCTCTTATTTCTCTCATTTTTAAATCATATTCGTCTTTATCAACTCTTCTTGCACCAATCATGTACAATGTTTCTCCGTTATAAGAACCTGTACGGAATGTTTGGTTACCAACTTTTTCTCCAGTTGTTTTATACAATTTTGTATAACCGACATTTCGTTGTAAAGTCTTTGCATCATCCAATTTTTCTTGGTCTTTTGATTTTAGTTTTTTCTTATCATCAGAGGTTCCAGGTATGCCATCACTACCAGCGAGTTTATTAGTCATTTGCAATATTGTATTACCAGCAGCATCAAACCCTTTTGATTCTTTATTTTCTAATTCTGTCAATCTCTTTTCTTGAGCCGGAATTTCTGACTCTAATGATTTTATATTCGCTTGCAATTCTGACTGCTGTTTAACGGCATTATCATACTCTGTTTTTACTCCTTCTGCAGCCTTTACATCTGCTTCCAACTTATCATATTCAGCTTTTGTTTCATTGTATTTTTCTGTCATTTTAGCTAAGTTTTCTTCTGAATTTGCAAGTTGTTTAACTGCTTTTTCATAATCAGATTTTGCTTGTTTATCATAATCGTTTGCAGCATTGTATTCTTGTGTTGCTTTGTCAAAAGACTCTTCTGCTTGCTTAACTTGCTCTTCTGCCTCTTTTACAGCTTGTTTAGCCTGTTCATAAGCAGGATTTGCCTGTTGTTTACCATCTGGACCTGTAATCGTTTCTGGGGTAGATGCCAATTTTGCTTGAGCAGTACCTAATGCTTGTTTTGCTGTTGTTAAACCTTGTTTTGCTGTTGTTAAGCCTTGTGTTGCACCTTGTAAACGACTTTCAGCATTATTTACAGCTTCTGCATTCGCTTTTTTGATACCCTCTGCATCCTTTTTATTCTTTTCTGCAGTAGTCATTTCTTCTTTAGCTTTTGCCAATTCAGGTTTCAAGGTTTCAAGTTTTTTAGTTGCTTCCTCTGCCTTTGCTTTCATATTTGGCAATTTAGTATTTAAGGTATTTAAATCAGTTTCCATCTTAGCTTTATTTGCTTTTCCTTCCTCAATAGCTTCTCTCAAAGAACCTGAATCTTTTGCAGCTTTCATTTTGGACAACGAAGTTGGAGCAGTTGACCCTGTAGTTCCTCCAGTACTTGAAGTATTTGTATTTCCTTGTGTTGAAGAAGTTTTTGATGTTTTTGATGAAGTTAGAGCTTGATTTGCAATACCACCTAAAACTCCAATCGCCATCATAGCAGCGGCGAATTTGTTCAGACCATTGCTACTATTGCTTGTATAACCACCAAATCCAAAATTATTATAAACTTGAGTGTGATTATCATTCATCGAATGTCTATATGCACTCAATGATGCACTATTATATCCTTTAACATCATATTGAGCTCCAGAACCAGTCACACTGCGTTGTGCAAAAATACCGAAATCTCTGCCTGAAGTACGCAATCCTGAAACATTACCTGTCGCTGTAGAACTACTACGAATATTTTTAGCAGCAGTACGAGCTACACTACTCTGTCCAGTAGCTTGGCGGGTTGTGCTTGCGGCACGACTATTAACTTTTGCTAAAAATCCGCTCATTAGCTCATCTCTCTTTTTGTACGCTTAAATATATAAACAACTACAAAATCAACCGATTTCAGCATGTCCTCAATTCGTTACAATTGTTTACATTATATTTACATCTCGACCTAATAAATTATTCCCAAAATTAACATTTCTTATTCTTTACAATTGTTCACATATTTTATTGAAGTACTTAAAGCATGGTGCTTTTCACAATAGCAAGTGTTTTGAAGATTTGCTTAATAAAAATTAAGTAAACTTTTTAAAATTTTTACAAATACGCACAATTCCCCTCATACTCTACATATTAAACCATCAGTAAAAATTAATTGTAAAAATACAACACGATTATCACTATACACTGTTTATTTTTAACTTATTTAAGACTATTATAAAAATATCTTGGGAGTGGGGATATGTTCCAAGAATTTGAGGTGATAAAAAAAGACTCTGGCACAAAAGTGCCATAGTATGAAAAAGATTATTATTAAACATAATAAGTTAATGTAAATCCTTTTTGTTTCAGAAAATGAAATACCGGACAATCTATCTTGATAGAACGTCCGTTTTTTTTGGCGACGAAGTCGCCTTCCACCACTGGAACGGTTATTAGTTGGGGCGCTTTTATAGTTTGTTAGAATTATTTTACCAATTTCCTAGATAGCGCTTTTAACGATTTACAATTTTGGTCGAGCAGAGGTATGAGCGTCAGCGAAAGTCAAACAATTAGATTAACGAAAAAATCAAATTATAGTCTCTTAGAAATTCAGGTGAGGGGTAAAAACACAAAGGCGCAAAAAATTTTTTCCTTGAGTTTTAATCCTAAAAAGGAGAACACATGCAAATCAACAATACAAATACATATAATACAAATTTCACCGGAATTAAGCTACAAACAATTAAAACACCTACAAAGAAAATTGATTTATACAGGCTTAATAAAGATGATTCGGCATTTATCAACAGAATATTCCCAATTTTGAATGGACACAAACTTCCAGAAGACAAATTATACATTGGCGAAGGTTCCCAAAAAGATGTTTTCAAAGCTTCATTGCGTTCTGCGATAAACAACCCGTTCAGCCACGTTATTATGGCAATCGAAAATGACTCAAAAATCACGGGATTAATTGACATTAAAAACATGGCGGACAGCTTTATCCAAAACATGTTATGCCTAGACAAAAGTTCATTAACTCGAGAAGCTTTGATCTATGGGGCAATGAACAGTACAGAAAGGTTAAAAACATTTACACTAATTGCTCCGAAAGAAATTAAAGACTCTACAAAAAGTTTGTTCCGCAAAATGGGATTTAAAACGTCAAAAGACTTTAAAGATCTTACTCTTAAACCAAAAGGCATAAAAAAGGCAATTGAAAATTATAAACAAAATTCTCCATACAAAATAACTGCCAACGTTACAAAAAAATATAAAAACATGGCGGAAGTTTTAAAACTTGATGAATAGATCTAAAAAACCTCATCATCAGATGGGAAACGACCGGATTTTACATCTTCATCAAACTGTTTTGCGCAAGACAAAATCAATTCCTTCATATCACCATATTTGCGTGCAAATTTAGGTTTGAAATCAGAAAATTTGCCAAACACATCATCAGACACAAGCACCTGAGAATCACAATATTTTCCGGCACCACAAGAAATTGTCGGAACTTTCAAATTCTCTGTAATATATTTTGCAGCCTCTTGCGGAACCATTTCCAAAACGATTGAGAAAACACCAGCTTTTTCAAGCTCTTTCGCCTGCTTCAAAATTTCTTCCGCAGCCTCTTGCGTTTTACCCTGAATTTTATATCCGCCCAAAGTATTCAAAAACTGGGGAGTAAAACCCAAATGTCCCATAACAGGAATTCCTGTTTCGACAAGTCTTTTTATCACACTCAAAATATAATCACTGTAACCCTCAATCTTAACACCATTTGCACCACATCTAATCATTTCGCCACAATTTATTACAGCAGTTGCAACATCTGTGTGATAACTCAAAAACGGCATGTCAGTGATTACCATAGCATGCGAAACTCCACGAGCAACAGCCTTTGTAAAAATCGACATCTCGTCAACGCCGATACTGTGAGTCGTTTCATAGCCCAAGGCAACCATAGCCAAGCTGTCACCAATCAAAACGATATCAATCCCAGCTTCGTCAATATATTTTGCCGTAGAGTAATCATAAGCAGTAAGGACAGAAAACTTCTGTCCTTCGTTTTTATATTTTTGAATTGTATTTACAGTAATCTTTTTTACCATTACACTGCACAACCTTGTTTTTCTTGTTTTTTGTCAATCGAGTTTTTTACACGTTGACCCTTTTGCTCTTTTCTGAACCAGTAATAAATAGCTCTTGCAACCCTGTTAGAACTGTGTCGAACAAGCCCTTCTTTACTGTCTTCAATCAACTTTCTGGAAACAAGTCTAATACCCATTTTCTTCAAGCTATCCAAATCAAGTTTCACAGGATAAGAACCTGACAATTGGTACTTTTTAGCCAAATTAGAAGGCATAAAATCGTTCACCAAAACCGCATCAATAATTTTCTTGCTGCCGGCATGCTTAATCAAAGCATTTATGTGGTCTGTAACACTATAACCGTCAGTTTCTCCAGGTTGAGTCATTATGTTACAAACATAGATTTTTTTAGCCTTAGAAATAGCGATTTCATGCGCAATTTCTTTAATCAAAAGGTTTGGAGTAACACTTGTGTACAAGCTTCCAGGACCTAAAATAATCAATTCTGCATCACGAATTGCTTCAATAACATCAGGTAAAGGTTTACAAACCTGTGGATCTGTAAACAATCTTTTAATCTTACCGTGAGCTTCCGGAATATTTGATTCACCGTGAATAATACGTCCATCTTCCATTTCTGCAACAAGTTTCATATCATCAAGAGTTGACGGCAAAACGCGCCCTCTGATTGACAAAACATTAGAAGATTCTTTAACAGCACGAACCATATCACCGGTAATTGAGCAAAGCGCAGTCAAGAACAAGTTTCCAAAACTGTGACCTTCCAAGCCTTCACCTGTCTTAAATCTATATTGGAACAACTTTGTAACCAAATCTTCATCATCAGCTAAAGCTGCGATACAGTTTCTAATATCTCCAGGTGGCAAAACACCCATTTCTTCACGCAATCTGCCCGAACTTCCGCCATCATCACCAACTGTAACAACAGCAGTTACATTATTAGTTATATTTTTAATTCCGCGAAGTAACATCGAAAGTCCTGTTCCGCCGCCAACCGCAACGATTTTAGGACCTCTATTCAACTTTCTTCTTCTATACAAAGTTTCCAACAAAGCATGGTTTGAACCACCATCAATCATAGATAAGTTAGTCTTTTGCCAACCTTTAAAAAACACACCGGCACCAAACATTACAACAGCAAATGCAAGCCACTCGGTAGAAAGGTTTTGGGCAACTTTACGGATAAATTCCATTGTATAAAAAACCGGTTTAATGTCGAACAAAATCAACACGCCCAAAGTCATCAAAACAGCACCTAAAAATATAAGTGCAAACCATCTTTTCACCTGCAACCCTGGCATAAGCCACATTACATCTTCCGGCAACTTAACATTTTTTCTAAAATTCTTTATCACAATTTACCTTCTTCTATTCTACCCAACCTGACAAACACGCGTTTTTGTAATTTACAGGAACAGGAGTTATTACTCTGTGAGCCTGTTTTATCAAATCATAAGAATTTGATAATCTGTTTGTAAAGTGTATTGTATCAGCTTTTACAACAGTTTTTCCACCCTCGATATTAGAAACCTGAGATGTTGCCAAAAGCTGTTTCATTCTTTGAATTTCAACATCTGTATTTTCATTGTCACGAGCTACAGAATTTACTGTTCCGTCAACATTATACATTTTTTCCAAGCAAACTTCATGTGCGACAGGAATATTAATCAATTCACCTGTTTTTTCAGTAATTTCACCTGTTGCACCGTAATAAACCAGCCATTCAGAACATTTTTTGATAGCTTTTGCAACAGAACAAGCAAACGCGAAATCTTCCGCACATCGTTTGTACATAGCACCATGAGGTCTTACATGCTCGATTTCCAAATGCATAGATTTTGCAAAAGACATCAAAGCGCCGACCTGATAAACAACAAGCGCCTCAATTTCATCTTCATCTAAATCCATATCACGATACCCAAAGCCTTGAATATCGTCAAATCCGATATGAGCGCCGACTACAACGTTTTTTTCTTTAGCTTTTAATAAAGCGTTGCGAATAGTCAACGGATCACCGGCATGAAATCCACATGAAACATTTACAGAACTTGCATAATCTAACAAGTCAAATTCTGCATTATTTTTGTAAATACCGAAGCTTTGCGCCAAATCGATATTGAAATCAATATTTTTTATCTGTTTTCTTTCCAAAGTATCCTGCATAATCATCTTCCTATATAATAAAATAATTATAACCGATAAAAAATTAATTACCAATATCTTTACATAATATTAATCAGGAATTTTTACAAATTACCAAGAATTAATCTGTCAGCCTTCACAAATTTTTTTGCAAAGCAAGATGTATGAACTTTCACCTATTTCCAAAAATCTTTGTCATACAAAGCACGTGCCGTACAAGCTATGCCATTAAGGTCTTGATTAGAGTCTTTACCACACCATTGACCTTGATCTACATAATACGTACCACTCATTCCCATTGGCAACAATTTTCCATCTTCCATAAGTTGGAATGTAAATAAATCAACACCCCACTGATTTGGACCTTTTTTAAATCCATTTACATCAATAGAAACAAATAGGTTAACAGCATGATAAGGATTTTCAAACATCAAAATAGCCCCATCAGTCAAAACCAATTGTCCATCGTCAAAATAATTTTCATTTGCCGTTTTTCTGGAATATGTTTTATAGGTATACTTCCCTTCTTCAGAATACCAAGCATTTTGAACACATTTGTCATAATTAGAATCTGCTTGAGTATCTCCACAATCAACTAATATCTTCAAATACGGCTTCATTAAATTCTTAAATATCCCTGGAGCATTTCCATAACAGTCTTTAGAGGTCAATGGCTCGCCATTGGCATTTTTATATGCATCTAATGCTTGAAGAAGTTCTGAATAACCTTTTTGCAATCCAACTTGGAATTGCTTTTTCTGATTATTTTGAATTAAAGTCGGCAACGTCAAAGCCGCAACAACGCCGATAATGCCGAGGGTGATTAAAACTTCAGCGAGGGTAAAAGCGACTTTCTTATGTAGGTCGGATTTGCTAATCCGACACGAAACTGATTTAGACACGAAGAGGCCAAGAGGCGAAGATGCATGGTCTGTTTCAGGTAAGTTGTTTTTCTTTCCTTGCAACGGTATTGAATTATTTCCATGAGCCGTTACATTTACCTCTCCTAGGGAAGAGGTCGCAGTTCTTTGCGAACTTTTGTGAGCATTAGAAATGCGGGAGAGAGATGTATTTTCACAATTACAAAAACTTGAGTCAACCCCTCTCTCTAACTCTGCTTGGTTGTTCGCGATTAACGGGTCTACGGAATGCTCCGCCGGCTCCACGCCGCCGTGTGCTTCCTCCGTCCTCAGCGAACAATCCGCTCTCCCGAGGAGAGAGAACCCTTGCATTGTACCTACGATTGAAAAATTTTCAGTTTCATTGTTGGGCTGGTAAGCCCAACCTACAATAGACTCATGTTCATCGCAACTATTATATAAAATAACTTCTGTAACAGACTTTGCATCTAAGCCTCTTGGCATCTTTGCATCTAAATCAGCCTCGTTGTCGGCATAGCAATGCCGACCTACTATTACATGTTCCTCGTGACGATTGCCCCCCCCCCGACGAGCACTTTACACCCACAAATTAGGTGGTTTTTCATTTTTAGCAATTCTTGCTTAAGACAATCTTTTCTCATAATCTTGACTCCTTTTCTATTCCGATATGCTCATTTTAGCATATTTTCAGAAACATTTCAAGACAGTTTTTCATTTATATTTTTAGCAGCCTGCGCAGTCACCTTCCCTAACCTTTGCATATATCTCTTACATTGCAAAATCTTGTCATAGCCAAGCATAATTCCGAGCATAAAATCTTTTTCCGGTGACAATTTATTAAGCCTTTTATCAAATGTAGAAACAACTTTTATGCAATCCTCGTTTCCAAAGAACACGTTTATGGACTTTTCACCAGCCGGCGTAATAAGATACGGGATTTTTTCTCGCTCTAATTTTTGAGTTATATAAGGTTGATTAGACTTCTTTTCTGTTGTCAAAATTAAGCTTCTCACCCCCTTCTTATACTCATAAATATGGTGAAGAAAAACTCTTAACTCGTTATGTTGCTCTTTTGTCGGAATAATTTTCTTTGCAGTAAAAACAGGAGCCGTCATGCCATTATTAAACTGGCTGTACTGATAGTTAGCGTTATAATTATTAATCGGTAAAATTTTCATACCCAGATGTTAGGCTAAACGAACTCGACTGTCAAGTATAATGAATAGATATAAGTTTCTATTTCCATAAAAAAAGTTCCAAAGAGAACAAATCTCTTTGGAATCTGGAGTTTAATATGAAGTCTAGCTTCCTACCAATCTCAATGTTTCTTGCAGAAGTTCTTTTTGAGTTGAAATCAGTTTGTTTGCAACGTCCATCTGCAATTTTGCCATTTGGTAGTATGAAATATTTCCTTTAAAATCGGCGTTTGACATTTCTAAAAGCCCTGAACGAATTTCACCAACACCGATAAGTGGTTTGCCTGACTCTTCTGTTTCCAAAAACTGACCGTCTTTGAACTCATAAAGAGCCGCAGCGTTATTAAAATTTCTTGTAGTTATACGATACAATGGCACAGAACGCTTTCCGTTATCAGCTTTTCCATAGATTGTACCATCGTTTTTAATCTCATAATCGTCATATTTGCCTAGATATTTACCATTATTCGGATCAATCCATAATTTTATATTTGTTGTCGGAATATCAAGTGCACCGCCCTTCATAGCAGTTTCTTCGTACAAATCAGATGTTACTGATTTTGTACCCTGCATGATTTCGCCCTTGTCGTTCAAAATATAACCTTGAACTGTGTTTCCACTTCTGTCACGATAAACACCTTCATTGTCAAACTTGAATTCACCGAGCCTTGTATAAATACTCTTACCTGTTTCATCTTTCACAAGGAAAAAGCCCTTACCTTCTAAGAAAAGGTTTTCTTTAGAAGTACCAGGGGTTGATTTACCTTGGTCTAATTTTTTATCATAATCCTCAGAAATCGCACCACCCAAGAAGGTTTTAAAATTTACCTGTTGTTCTCTGAAACCTGGAGTATAAACGTTTGTCATGTTGTGAGCAATGACATCAATCCAGTTTGTGGTCGATTTTTGGGTATTCAGTGCTGTAACAAAAGAATCATTCATTACTGTTTCTCCTTACCTTGGCGTCTTTGCTGCTGCTGTTGACGAGAATTGCTATAACTCAATTGGCTATAAGACAAATTTTGTTCATCAAAACGTTGTCTTAAAAACGAAATATTGTTACGCAAATACTGCTCTACAGCCTTATCCCCAGGGATAAAGTTTGCAGCAAGACTTCCGTCTTTATTTACTTTTATAATGACAGAAACATCTTTGTCAAAATCTATTCTGAACGGCTGATTTGTTTTCATTGATTCAGAAAGTTTTTCCATCAAAACAGACGAAACTTTCACATTTTGTTGAATATTTTGATTACCATCTGCCATTTGTGTTTGAATTTGAGATGCAATACTTTGCATAGACATATCAGTATTTTGGACCAAATTTGCAAAGAATGTTGCATCAGAATCCGACATATTTATAGCATCATAATCAACAGTTTGAGCTGAATTTACGGTAGACATCAAATTTTTTGTATTCAACAAATCTTGAATATTTTGAGTCAACAAAGACTGACTTTCATTATGATATTTAAAATCCGTAAAATTAATTCCGCCTGAATAAACATCGTCCGGAACAATATCATCAGGAGTTTTCAATTCTTCCGCAAGTTTATTGGCTTCTTTATTAGAATCTTTTTGAGATGTTTTTTCTTTTTCAGAAACCTTTTTATCATCTTTTGATGATTTTTCAGTTTCTTTTGAATCTTTTGTTTCTTCTGTTTTTTCAGTTTTGGAAGCAGATTTCATCTCATCTTCAAAAGATTTTTCAGATTTAGAACTGCTGCTCGTTTTTGATTTTGATTGAGTTGAGCTTACATCTGATGCACTGGCTGCTGCGACAGTTGCTGCTGAAGATGTACTTACATTCATTTTTAACTACCTCCATCTATTTGTTCCAGTTGTTTCAAGATTTGCGCCTCTTCCTCGGCTCTTTCTTGGCTTTGCCTGAAATATCTTGTAACACCCAGTTCGGAATACTGTTTTAGTTCTGCGGCTTTTTCTTCCGCTATAAAGGCTTCACGGTTCTTTTCTTTGTGTTTTTCAAGAACTTTGACACCCTGTTCGAGTTTTATAAGTTTAACCTTCTCTTCATCGAGTTTTTTTTGTAACTCAACTCTGATTGCTTCCAGTTGTTCAGCTTTTTCCCAAAGATGCCGCAAATAGTTGTCATAAGCTTCATACATCATAGGGTCTGCCGAACGCATATTTTGTTTTGTCGCCTGAATTTCTTGTTCGTTTTTTCGGATATTCTCTTCGGCTTCATAAACCGCTTGTTGAGCTTTTTGAACAACTGTCAGCTGTTCTTCTTTCTTACGAATTCTGAAATCCAGAACTTTCTGTAATCTGTATCTGAAAGGCATATTATACCACTCTTCTGCATGTATTATCACTTATTTTTGACGTGGCACAATCATCTATATGTATGATTTAACTATTTTTAGCAAAAAGTCAATCTAATATTGTAACTCCGGTTCTCGAACCTCTATTTGTATTTGAGTAATAATACCCACGATTAGTTTGAACTCCGACTTCTTCACCGTTGCCGGCAAGCGCTCTTTCTGCCTCAAACCAATCCATATAAGCAGGATCCATAGCCGGAGTAATTCCAGTTGGAGTTCCCATAAATTGATTTTTGAAATTTCCTAGCAACGTACTTTTCCAACCGGCACCTGAACCACCAGTAAAAATCGGTCGACTGTAATTATTCTGTGCATAGCTATTTTGCATGCTCTGATTTGGATTGAAGGCTTTATAATTTTTTGCGACATGCTTTAATGTTTCAAACCTCTGCGCCAAATCTCCTTCTTGTGACGCACCAAAAAGTCTTTGCTCAAGTCTTTCAATTCTGTTTTTTGCAGAATCATATTCATAAGTTTGCAGCAGAATCTGATTTTCTAATCTTTCAATGCCGGAAAACTGATTAGCAACAAGTTTTTCTGACTGAGCGGCAAAACTTTTTCGATTTACCTTAGTTCGATAAATCACAGGTTGCCTATAATAATCGCATGGGCATGGCGGAGCATAATATCCGCGATTTACGTTGTACGGCACATTATAGCGAGCTTGAGGATAGGCATTATTATAGTAATAATTGTTATAATAAGGTCTTTGTCCATAGTAACCATTAGTTGTATATCTAACATTTGGCGGATAATAATACCCGTTATTATAACTATTATCGCCTAAGAAATTAGATATAATTCCTGCATTTGCAACTGATGCAGAAAATATTGACACGCAAAATAAAATATAAAAAAGTTTATTCATAATCCTCACCTCGATAAAAAAATAATTTATTCAAAACTCAAAATCATTCCCCATAAAGGCAATCTACAAGAGTAATTCAAGCTAAAATTTAAGTTTAATTTTAAACTCATATATCCCCCAAATAGATGATATAAATTATTTTTACTAAAGATTAATATTATTTATATCGTGTTAAGAAATGTAAATAGAATAGAAAAACATCTTATTGGAGCTCATTGATGTCAGAACAAATGTTACTACAACCGATTAAATCGGCAAATATAGAAAAAGCGAGAGAATCACTGGAAAAAGCCAGAGTTGCGCATGAAAAGTACCTAATTCGCCAGCAAAATACGGATTTGCAAGAGGCAATTGAGTATTATATTGATGCAGTTAAATACGATCCTTCAATGCCTGAGGCGTATTACCGTTTGGCAACTCTTATGTGGGAACAAGGTCAAATTAGCCTTGACACAGCAATTGAACAGTGTAAAACAGCTGTTTCTCTGGCTCCAAAGAACATCAATGCGCACCTTTACACCGGATTTTTCATGAAACTTGCTAAGGATTTCAAATCCGCAGAACAAGAATTCAAATCTGCAATAAAAATGGACAACTTGAAATCAGGTCGTCCAAGACTAATTCTTTCTCAATCAATTTTGCAGAAAATTAACAGTAAAAACGGTACCGCAAGCGATTATATCGGATTTTTATACTACTTTTTATCAGGTAGCATAATGTTGGCATGGGACAGACCTTCTATAAAAATGTTCTATAAAAACATGTCTGATGATTTTTCGGTGTTTACTTACAACACAATCGGAAAATTTTTAGAAAAGTTCAAACTTTACCCAAGTGCAGAAAACATTTATAAACAAGCGATTACAGCAACAAGCCACAGTGAAATTTTCTATGACAAAATGGGAGATTTGGCTCTTAAAAACAACGAAACAGAATTGACTCTTGACTGTTATAGAAAAGTTTTGGAAGCAAATCCGCTTAATAGAGAAGTTCTGGTAAAACTGGCAACTGTTTTGCAAACATATTTCCCAGAAAACACTGACGAAGCAATCGATTGTTACGAAAAACTTTTAGAATTTGATATTGATACCCCTCAAATTTATTACGAATTGGGACATCTTTATCTAAAAAAAGAGGACAAAATTAATTCAGTGAGTGCGTTTAAACTTGCAGTAGAAAGAGATCCAGAAAACCCGTTCTACAACAATTCACTTGCTTATGCGTACTCAAAAGCTCAATTATATGACGAAGCGATTGAACATTACCAAAAAGCGATTTCCATAAATCCTGACAAAGAATGGACATCTATTGTCTGTGAGGCTTTGGGAAGTATTTACGCAGAGGTAAAAGGTAACATTGACGCTGCTGTGTCAACATATCAAGCAGGAATAATTCTTGATCCAAACAACTACGGTTTGTACTTGGCACTTGGCGATGTGCACATGGCAGCTTACGATTTAGAAAACGCAATTAGAGCATATTGTGATGCAATTATGCTTAAACCCGACGATTACAGAGCTTATGCAAAAGCCGGAATTGCGCTATGGGAAAAGGATTACTTGGAAGAAGCACTTGTTTCGTTCCACAAAGCAGTTGATCTTAATCCAGAAAATGAATATGCGCAAAACAACCTTGGAATTTTATACCTAGATGGCTTGTGCGATGCAGAAGAAGCTTTAGAATACTTTGAAACAGCAATAGAACTTAATCCTAGCTACACTTTGGCATACTTCAATGCCGGAAGAGCGTCACAAGAAATGGGATTTATCAATGATGCAGCAAACTACTATCAAATGGCAATTGATTTGAACAAAATCACACAAGACTTGGACGAAGATGATATCGTCACAAGACTTCACAAGTTATTTGATATTTAGAGTAATGAACAAAGAGATTCTGAATAGCAAGAAAATTTATCCCTCGCTAAACACTCAGGATAATTTTCTAAGCTTTCAGAATGACCGATACAAAAATTACCCACATGGCAATACTTTGGACTAATTTCATTCCTATTTGAATGAGTTTTAATCATGGTATGAAGAAATTTATTTTTATGATTTTAGCATTTTTGGTTCCAAACTTG